>CENF01191369.1_pt1 | contig 23537 bp, 22 predicted proteins | sample 361291 | NCBI WGS metagenome assembly CENF01 (sample SAMEA2619399, study PRJEB7988) | marine metagenome | isolation source: saline water (ENVO:00002010), including | reverse complement strand
CTCGAAGGAAACTTCGTGCCGGTTCGAGTCCGGCCCCGGGCACCATTGTTTAATTCAAGCCCTCCATGGAAAAAGCTTTTTGAAGGTTAATAATTTTAGGACATCTGATAACAAGCTTGGTTATTTATATTTATTAACCCCAGAGAGTATAAAGACAAAAAGAAAGCTAACATTATTATTTCTTCAACGAAAATCTGAAGAATTTGATAAACTTAAAATACAAATGGAGTGTATAAAAAATTCATGACTGACTCAGAACAAAAAACTTCTAATAATAATTCTCATCTCCTTGATGATGAGATTGACCTTAAGCAGCTTTTTAATACTATTTGGGAGGCAAGAAAATTTATCATTTCTATAACTTCTCTTGTGGCTATTTCTGCAATAATCTATTCTTTGCTGCTTACAAACTATTATCGGTCTGAGTCTATTTTAGTTGCTACAGATTTACAAAGTTCGAGTACCCTTTCTCAATATGCTGATTTTGCAGCTATAGCAGGAATAGGCCTTCCTACCGAGAGAGGTGATGGAGTAATTGAGGTTATGGAAATAATTCAATCTAGAGAATTTGTAAAACATCTTCTGACATTTGAAGACATTCTACCTTCATTGATGGCTTCAAAAAGTTACGACGCTGTCTCAAAAGAATTATATTTTGATCCAAAGCTTTATGACATGAAGAGCAAAACTTGGATAAGAGAGCCTAGCGGTAATAAAGGAATAGAACCATCTTATTTGGAGACACACGAAGCTTACCTTGGTGAGGTATTATCTATCTCTCAGGATATAAAAACAGGCCTAGTTTATATAGCTATAGAACATATCTCACCTGTTTTTGCCAAGGAATTTTTAGCATTAATTATAAAAGAAGCTAATTCTTTAATGCGGGAGAAAGATATAGATACCTCCAACAAGGCTTTAAGCTATTTAGAACAAGAGTTATCTCAAACTCGTTTAGTCGAAATTAAAGAATCTATTAATCAATTAATAGAATCTCAATTAGAAACGCGAATGATGGCACAAATTAGTGAAGAATATAGTCTATCAATAATTGAGCCACCATTTATTCCTGAAGAAAAATCAAAGCCCTTCAGGTCTTTGATAGTGATCTTAGCTACGATTATCGGAGGTCTTTTAGGTATGATCATTGTCCTTGTAAGGAGTTACGTCTCAAATAAAGTGAACTAAAAAGACAGTAAATAGAACTTTTAATTTTTTTATTAGTATAAAGCGCTATTATTCTTAGTATTTAAATTATTAAAAAAAAGCTTAACTGTTGTACTAAACTATCTAAATGTTTGCAAAAAAAGGATTTCTTTTAGGGTTTATAGCTCTGGCTCCCTATGTCTGTACTTTTGCCGTTCAGGTATTTTTTGCTAATAAACTATCTATCGTAGAGGTTGGAATATTTGCTTCAATTAATATATTTCTAAGTCTTCTTCTAGCCATATCTAATTGGAATGGCGACAAACTGATAATATCTAAGCAGAATGTCTCGAACGAGCAAATTGATGAGATATTCACTTTTGAACTTTTCTATTGTTTAGGACTCTATCTTGTAACATTAGTTTTTTTTCAAAATACAGTTAATAGTGTTCTGGGACTAGAGAATTCTAGTCTATTTTGGATTGCTCTTGGTTTATTCTGCTGCTACAACCCTCTCAATAGATCTAGGGCTATTTTAGAAAAAAATCTTAGTTATTTTGCTGCCTATTCCCCTCTCCTCATTGCGAATGTAATTGGTGGAATTCTGGGAGTTGTTTTAGTATTCAAAGGATTTGGTTTGTGGAGTATGGTGGCTTGGAAGATGTCAGTATATCTACTAGAAATAATCATACTTCTTTTTATTTCGCCATACAGGCCAAAAATTAGATTTAGTCTCAATCACATTCAGGAGTTTTTGAGTTATTGCTCTCCTGTAATTTTAGGCGGAGCTCTCAGTTTTTTAGTAGTTAATTTGGACTATATTATAGTCACAAGCCTTATGGGAGAAAGAGAACTTGGAATATATTGGCTAGCTTTTTCTTTGAGTCATCTTCTTATTATTTTTAGAGAATTAATTGCGCGTTTTATATTGCCCCTTCTCGCAAAAGAAGATTTTGATGAAGGAAAGCTTTTAATCTTTGGAAAATTAAATGGCGTTCTCCAAGTATTAGGAGTCTTCTCTGCTATTTTTATAACTTATTGGAGTGAATATGTTTTTAAAGTTATATTTACTGAAAAATGGATAGAGTCAGTTCCGATATTTATTTTGTTATATTATGCTGCTCTTTATAAATTGATAGGCGGTGTTAGCTCGTCGTTGCTTTTCTCTGCAATGAAGACAAGAATTGCGTTGAATACATCAGTTGTAAATTTATTCATACTTGCCCCAATAATATTTATTGCTATTAAGTATGGAGGGTTAATCGGAGCTGCAGCAGGTGTTTTAATTTCAACTATTCTTCTAACAATTTATGTATTTGAGACCGCCGTTAGACAGTTTTGTAACTTAGGATTTTTATACTACTTTTCTTATCTATCAATTAATATTGCCTTACTTCTTTTTGTATATATATTCACAATTGAAGTTTATGATGGGATAAGAGTCAGAACGTTTTATACTTTTGTTAGTGTGCTCTTAGCTATAATTACAATGCCCATAAACAAGGTCCTAAAGCGGATCTTTGGGAATAATATCAAGGTTGTTTGAAACAGGATCTTATAGATATGTCTAGTGAGAAAGGGCTAAAAGTTTATTACGCGACTGCTGCAGATGTTGAATTGCTAGGCGCGCCGAGATCTATAGACATTCCAATAGTAAAATACCTTAATGAATTAGGTTGTGAAGTTTCTTGGTTTGGGATAAATATAGATAACTGTAATGATACATGTAAAGACATTACAAGTTTAAGATACTCAAAGTTTTACAAATTTCTTATAAGATTGAAGAATAAATTATTAAGGGAATTAAATATTCAGACAAGTGAAGCTCAGAAAATTAATGCACAGAAAAAATTTGATGAATGGTTGTCAGCCCTTCTAATAGAAAGAAAGCATGATATTGATGAGAATTTAATTTTTATTGGCCGTGCAGTTAGTTCCGAGCTATCGTTCAAAACAATAAAAAAATATGGCGGCAAATGTGTCTTGCATTCGCAGTGGATGCACCCTGAAACTCAAAAAAGAATACTTAAGCAAGCCTTTAATGATCTAAACTTAGATTATCCTCAAATTTTAAGTGAGAGAGTAAGAGTTCAATTAAGAGAAATAGAGTTGTGTGACAAAATTTGGTGCATTTCTAATCTTGTATATGATTCATACCTTCAAAATGGAGTTCCTAAGGAAAAGTTGCTCTTGTGCCCCCTAGGTGTAGATACAAATGTTTTTAAACCTGCATCAACTAGCCCTAAACAGAGCTCTGATAAGTACAATATTGTCTTTGTTGGCAATATAAATATAGAGAAAGGAGTCCATGTTTTACTGAATGCCTTAGCCTTGGGAGAAATTTCAAACTGCCAACTTATTTTAAATGGTGCTGTAGCAGATTATTTTGAATCATTCTTACAAGGAATCTCTAATAAATTAAAGAAGTTAAATGTTGAAGTGGTAGTAGAGAGTGGCTTCCCTCTTAAAAATTTACAAAAAGCAGATTTATTTATATTGCCTTCATTACACGAATCTTTTGGGTTAGTAGTTCTGGAAGCTATGGCTTGTGGCCTTCCTGTAATTGTAACTGATCAAGTGGGAGCTTCAGATCATATCATTCCTGGCGAAAACGGATTTATTGTCCCTGCAAATTCTGTAGAAAAACTTTCGGAGAAAATCCTTTATTTTTATAATGATCGAAATCAGGGAGATTCTTTTGGGAAGAAATCGTTTGCTTTATCTCAAGATTTAAGCTGGCCTAGAGTTACAGAAAGATTTATTGAATCTGTTATACGTATTTAAATAAAAGAGGTTATAAGATTATTAGATATTGGTTGTACTAGATAGATATTATCTTAAGTAAATTAAAGTAAATGCGGCGTTTAAAAAGTTTTATAGTGAGTTTATGAAAAAGAAGGTGATACTTGTATTGTTAGATGCATGTAGGGGTGATTATATCAATCCAGAAAATACACCTTTTATGGTGGAGTTAGGAAAACAAGGCGTCTATTATAAATCTTTAGTACCAAGCTTTGGGTTTTGTGAAAGAACAGAAATCTTGGTAGGAAAAGACTCATTAGATTCTGGATACTTTACTGCATTTGGATATGACCCAGAGCAATCACCATATAGAGGCTATAGTTATATTTTTAAACTACTAGGCTTTATAGAAAATATTATCTCTTCCGGCATATTTTCTAAGATTATTAGGAGAATAATTTGGGAAGTGTTTAGATTTAAGGATGGAACTTATTACCCTGCACGCATTCCGCTAAGTCAATTAGCCAATTTTTGTTTTACTGAAGATGGCCCTTTAAATCTAATTGATAACAGCCATTTATCTCTATATAAAAAATCTGAGAAAGTATATTTGCAAGCAACTACAAGTCTAAATAGGTATCTTTCTGGAACAGATCAGACTCGACTAGACGATGTTTTGGAGGCATTGGATCAGCCATATGACTTTTACCCTATGTATATTTCTTTACTTGATGCTGTGGGTCATCAATATGGCCCTAAATCAGATGATATAAAAACCTCTCTGAGGCATGTAGATGATCAACTTAAAGATTTTTATGAAAAAATTGAGTTAACTCAGCACTCTCCTACGATAGTTTTATGCGGAGATCATGGAATGTCTCCCGTAAGAGAGTATGTTGATATAGAAAGTGTAATTAAGCGTCTAAAAAAACAAAAACATCTCCTTAAAAATTTTAATATGTTTCTAGATTCAACAATGGCTCGCTTTTGGTTCAAAGATCATAGAGCAGATGAAGTTCAGGTTCTTCAGAGCGCAATAAAAGATGATTTTGGAGACCAAGGATACTTTGTTAGTAGAGATAATTATATTAGTGCTGGCATACCAAATTTGAGGATTTATGGTGATTTAATCTGGTTATGTAATGAAGGTGTTGTTATAAGTCCAGATTATTTCACACCCTCTGATAAACCTATCCTAGGTATGCATGGGTATCGCCCTACCGATCAACAGCATTATGGTTTTGCAATAGTTAATGGCGACGGGGTTGAACCAAAAGTTCTCGATAAACCTGAACCTCTAACTAAGATTTATGGTGAATTAAAAGAACATATTACTTCTTTGAATATTATTGATTAAAAAGCTTATGTATACCTTGCATGAAAACGATATCGTTGAAGAAAAAATTTCTAATGATATGAAGATAATCTCTGAATATATCGTATCTAGTGTTGAAAATGTCAAAGCAATATTCTTGACAGGAGGTTTCGGCAGAGGAGAAGGTTCTGTTATTGTTGAGAACAATAGATGTCAGCCATTAAATGATTATGATTTAGTGGTGATTGCTGACAGCTTACCTAAAGAAAAGTTAATAAACTCAATGCGTTTGACATTAGCTGAACTATGCGGGATCAGACAGGTGGACCTTTCTTTGATGAGGTCAGAAAGTCTATCAAACTTAAACTTTACAATGTCTAATTATGACCTTGCTACTTCTTCTAAGGCTATCTATGGATCGGCGGACATATTAAAAAGAATACCTCGCTGGTCGCCTAAGAAGTTGCCTTTAGTAGAAGGAGTTGTTCCTTTATTTCTATTTTTATCGTCTATTATTCAAGCTTACCCAAAACAACAGGATCTAACACAGAATCAATTGTTTTGGTCATATCAGCAGTTGACAAAGTCTATCTTAGGGTGGTCTACGGCTATGTTAATCTTTAAAGGGTTATACGATCCATCTTATTATAAGAGAAATAAAATTTTTCAAAAACATTTTGCTAAAGATAAAGATTTATGTGAATTAGTAAGACTTGCCACTAACTTCAAACTTTACCCCACCTTAAAACCATGCGACGAAACACAGCTGACCAAACTTTGGGAAGTAGTGAAAGATTCCCATTTAAGGACTTTAAAATTGCTCCTACCAGAATTCTATAATTTTCAATTCAAAACCTGGGATCACTTAATATCTAGGCATAAAAGAAGCATGGCCAATATTACGAAAGCTGTGCTTTCTATTATCCTAAGGCGCCATTATTATTATGATTGCCTTAATACTGACTTGGCAAAATTATATCTTTGCTTGTCGATAGGAAATGATAATCCTGATTTCTTATCTGAATCTAAACAGTGTTTTAAAAGAATCAGTTCTATTAAAAATAGGCAGAAAATCTCTGACGATCTAAATTTATATCTTGATCAATTGGTTAAAGCTGATATAAATTCTCAGATTTTCTCAGAGAGAGGAGACGATATTTTTTATGAGTAATTTATCTTGGAATCCTTTGGTTTCGATAATAATAGTTAATTGGAACCGATGTGAAGACGTAATTGAAACTTTAAAGAATGTAGAAAATTTTAGTTACAAAAATATAGAGATAATTGTTGTAGATAATGGCTCAACTGATAAATCTTTAACAACTCTGCGTAGCGGTTTCCCAAACATCAGATTGTTGGCACTCCCTTCAAATATTGGTTGCGAAGATGGTAATAATGTTGGAATTCTTAATGCAAATGGTGAAATTATTGTTTTTCTTGACAGTGATGCTGGATTAGAAAAAGAAGGAATAACTAAATTAATAGATTCTTTCAGTCAAGATAAAAATGTGGGAATTGTTGAGCCAAGAATTATAAGACCAAGTGATGATAAGATAATCAATGAACCTAGTAACTGGCCTATTCGTAATGCATTTACTGGTTGCGTAGTAGCGTTTAGAGCAGAGGTCTTTCAAAAAACAGGCCTACGTCCTGGAGAATTCTTCATTTATGCAAGCGAACCTGATATATGCCTTAAAGCAATTGATCATGGATTCAAAATTATTCATCGATCAGATATTATTGGTGAACATAGAGAGTCACCAACAGCTCGAATAAATAAAAGGTTTTATTTTTTTTCAACACGCAATTTAATTTGGTTAATTTGGCGACATTATCCCTTATCAAGCGCAGTTTATGAGACTATCTTCTTACTAGTTATACATTTTTTCCGTTCAATTAGACATTTTGCTTTTCACTTTTATCTCCAGGGTATAATTGCTGGTGTGTATGGAATAAAAAAACAGATTGTTGGTAAACGTAGCCCGTTAAAAAGATTTGATGAAGCAAGAATTTTTCCTGGGCCTAAGGATTTAATAAAAATTATTAACAAAAAAATAAACAATATAAGAGGTGAGTAATGTCTATAGTTCTTTTTTCCGGAGGTAGGGGCAATAAAGTCCTATTGTCTTCTATAGCTAGAGAGGGCACTGAAATTTCTCACAAATTCCAAGTTATTGTTAATGGGCTTGATGATGGTGCATCAACAGGTGAAATTAGAGAGTTGCTGGGTAATCAAAGTCATGGGATAAGTGATTTTTTAAAAGTTACATTAGCAATGTCTCCAAATATTGAGCTACAGGAGATTCTTGAGGAAAGGTTACCAATTCTTGTGTCTATCGAAGATCAATTAGAGTCAACAAAGGTTCTATATGACTTTATCTTTGCGAATGAAGATATTCCGTGTTTAAAGGAATATAAAAATTGTGATCATATAAAGGGAAATATTCGTGAATATTTTTTTATATTCCTGGAACATCTCCATCAAAGAAATGGAGCTTTACCAAATTTAAGTGATTTTAAAATTGGTAACATCGTATTTTCTTCAATGTTAATAAATAGAAAATTAAATTTCCAAGAAGCATTAACAGATTTTATGGAATTTTGTGATGTTAGAAAGGATCGTTTTGAGATTATACAAAGTACAGAAACAAATTCTTATTTAGTAGGACTTCTTAAGAATGGCTCCCTGCTTCCAAACGAAGCAGCAGTAGTTCTTACTAGAACCACGGACACTATAGAAAGTACTTTTCAATTATCTTCACCTCTTTCGGCTAGAGATATTAGGAATATTTGCTCTATGGAAATTGAAGATAAAAAAGACCATCTTAAGATTTTAGAGGTAACCCCCGAGGCTGGGATAAAGGCAATCTCTGCGATTATTGACGCAGATGCAATAATTTATGGTGCTGGAACACCTTATTCGAGCGTCTTGCCAAGTCTAGAGTTGAACGGTATGGCAAGTGCAATTAGGCAAGCTAATTGCCCTAAGATACTAGTTGTTAATTTAGCTAAAGAAACCTCAAATACAATTGAAGCAACTGATGTAGTAGACGGTATTCTTGAATACTTAAATAAGTCAATTAGTGATGGAAGTATTTCTAAACCTAGCGACTATCTTACTCATATAATCATACCAAATGACTCGTTGGACGATGCTAAATCTGAAAGTTTAATAAGGATGAATAAGCAGAAAATTAATAAGGATTATAAATGGGTTGAGGTAATTGAAGGAGATATCAGAGCGACTAATGATGAAACTAAACATGATGGCTTCAAATTAAAGCAATGTTTAATGCAAGTTATAGATGGTGGATAGTCTGTCCTCATATGATGCCGTAATCTTAGATGGATTTGGAACCTTATACGATAAAGATTATATTCCTTTACTAGGGGCTGTTAGGTTCTTAGAAACTATTAGCTGTAGGTCGATATTATTTTCTAACATTGGATCAAAGACAGGGGACAGCCTAAGAGAACAACTTGAAAGTAACTTTCATTTACTTCCCTCTGAAATCCTAACATCATTAGATTTTCTATTAATATACTTAAAGAAAAAAAATATTAATAGAATCTTTCATTATGGAGGTCAACAAGCAGCTCAAAAGCTCCTAGAAAATAAGATTACTATAGTCGGAGGCCAAGAAAAGATTGACGCAATAGTTTTCACTTCTCTACCAAATTCTAATTGGATAAAAGATTCTCAATCTGTTCTTCAATACTTAAATAGTAGAGTTGATTCAGAACTAATCTTAGCTAACCCAGATAGAATGATACCAGGCGATCATGTTGGTATTAACGTCGGCATGATGTTTGATATGTTACTAAAAGACTGGCCAACTAATAACTACCCATTATTTATAAAAGAAATAGGAAAACCTTGTTTAACTCGCACTGAAATTAATTTAGGAGACAGTGATAAAATTCTTGTTGTTGGCGATAATAAGATTACTGATGGAGGGCTTGCTAAAAACCTTGATGCGGACTTTTGTCTTATTTCATCACTTGAGAATTCGCAATCCCATAATAATTTTATTTATCCTTCTTTAGATCTATTGGTTGACGAATTCCATGGCAAATAAATTAGATATATTTAACCCTTTTCATTCGGTCTCCCAGGAAGATTTTATAGTTTCAGATTATAGAAAAGCTGTTTTAGAGTTCACTAAGAATGCCGAGCAAAACCCTTTGCAATATCAGCTAATAATTCTAGCTGCAGGAAAAGGATCTCGTATGAAGATTGACTATCCAAAAATTATGTACGAGTTACCTTATCCCGGGCGGAAATCATCTATCTTGGATAATATGCTAGATGGGATTAGGCATCTAAAAACATCGGTAGACATTAGCGATACTTATTTAGTGGTGGATAGAGATTCAAAGCATTTTTTTGATAGCCTAAAATTTGAAGATGATATTGAAATATTAGCACTAAACAAAAGCCAAATAAGAGGTACAGCGGTATGTATAAGCGCAATTAAAGAATTACTTGATCCTAGTAAGCAGGTAATAATTCTATGGGGAGATTTAGCTTTATGGAGAACATGTGACTTAAATATTGTTTTAAAGACCCATGAAGCAGCAGAATCTTCCTTAACATTTGCAACACGAATCAAACATCAACCGTATGTTGCTTTTTTACGTTCGGACAAAGGACAGCCTTTTTCAGTGATTCATTCAAATGAGGTTGAACGTTATCAAGGGACAGCAGAACAAGATTGCCTGTCTTTTGTATGTAGCCATCAATCCCTTTCTTATATCGACGAGCTTATAAATCTAGCCCCTCCTTTTAAGGAGGTAGATTTTATACATTACATACCTCATCTAGTGTCTAAAGGATTGAAAGTTTTACCAATTCCAATAGTAGAGACCGATACAATTTTTGGCCTCAATACCCCCAAAAGAGCGGAAGAGGTTAGCGAATTCCTGTCACGGTATACCTCAAAAGAGTATTCAGACTTCTTTTTAAAGACTTGAGTTAGTAATTAGTGAAGTATAATTAATACGTGGATTTGAAAGAGAGTAGCCTTTCATGGGTATGAATTATAAAAATAAATGCTTAGGAGTTTATTAAGATCATGAGTGAAGCTACAGGGGAAAAAATTAATACGGAAACCTCTTTTACCGTATCGATAGATACAACATTACGTTTTGTTTTGCTTCTTGCTGTCTTTACTATTTCTATGGTGGTAGGTGCGTTATACACAGGAGGAGATCAGCTAACCTATACAAAGGTATATGACCAAATAGGGTCTATGGACCTTGTCGAAGCTTTTACGTTTTATACCTTCTGGCTTACATCCGTAGAAATAATTCACTTTCTGGTAATCTGGTTAGCAAGCAGCTACATACCTAAAATATTTTTGTTTTCACTTATAAATACCTTCTTTTCGTATTTAGTAATTCGTGTTTTTGATATTCATAAGGTTCATTTTCTAGTCACTAGTACTTTTTTATTAACAAATTTTTATATGTATGTATTATTCTTTGCCGCAGAAAGATTGAAGTTTGGATTCATACTATTAGCTCTTGGCTTATGTATACAATCACATAAAAAACTTAAATATACCGCCTTCTTTTTGTCTATAACGGCACATTTCCAAATGTTAGTTGTTATTCTTCCAAAGCTATTCCAGATGACTTTTAGAAGTATTATTTATACTTTAAAGTCTGGACGATTTAAAAAAGCAGTTTTGCTTATTTTTATACCTTTAATATTTATTTTGTTAGTAGCTCCTAATATACTTTTGAAAGTCGAATCTTATTATAATTCCAGCCGAGGGATAACGACTTTTATTCCGATGTTGCTAGTATTTATTTTATCCCTTTTTTATGCTCCAAAATATACTGATTTAGTAGACATTTTATTGATATTCTTCCCATTATTTATTGCTGTTTACATTATTGGCGGCGATAGAGTCAATATGATTGGATATATATATTTCTTATCTTACGCATTGAAATATAATCATGGTATTAATATTGGAATATTAATAACAGGTATTTATTTTTTAGGAAAAAATGTTATTTTTCTAACTAATGTCATCCAAATGGGAAGGGGATTCTAATGACTATTATTTTATTTCTTTGTAAATCCATTATTAAAGATCTTTAAAAATGAAAGAAAAGTTCATCAAACTTATATTAGAAAAACTAAGTTCTAATGAAGATAATTATTCACGTCAATTTTTAGAATCAAACAGTGAGGTGGGAACAAGGTATTTAATTGTTGATGACCTTTTACCAGAAGACTTATGTAATTCTATCCATTCTAAATTTCCTAGTTTAGATAGTATGAGATTTATGAATAGTTTTAGAGAGAAGAAATATACTACTAAAAACCTTTCGCAGTCTGACTCTATATTGCGTGACATTACATTTGCATTCCAGGATGTAAGAGTAGTGGCTCTAATAGAATCAATTACTTCAATTAGGAATCAAGTGCCAGATGATAGCCTTTATGCTGGAGGGCTTAGTACGATGACATTTAATAATTATCTAATGCCTCACTTAGATAACTCTCATAATGAAGAAAGATCTCTTTATAGGACTCTAAATTTACTATATTACGTAACCCCAAACTGGAAGATTGAATATGGGGGGAATCTTCAATTATGGGATTCAAAAGTAATGAAAAATGTGACGATACATAGTAAGTTTAATCGTCTAGTGCTGATGGAGACCAATCCATCTTCATGGCATTCTGTTGATAAAGTTAACACAGATGGTGAAAGGTCGTGTGTATCAAATTATTACTTTTCTCCCATCTCTCCCACTGGTAATCATTATTCTAATGTGACAAGTTTCAGTGCTTTACCTGATCAAAAGTTTCTTAGACTCTGGTCTAAAATAGATGCGTTTGGTCGCCAGATATTACGGCTTTTGATTCCAAGGGGAATTGGTAAAAAAGACACCTACGAATAGTAAGAGCATTATGAATAAGGTAATTTTATATGCACCAAATATACATAAAGGAGGTGGCTTAGTATTACTAAAGAGTCTCATCGAAGTTTGGCCTGAGAATATATGTCTTCATGCATATTTTGATGAAAGGGCTGCTGATAACCTTGTTCTGCCAAAAAATTCTCAGATTTTCTGGGTTAAAAGAAATATCTTTAGCCGAATTAAAGCCGAAATGTCCTTATCAAATACTTCGTACGAAAACGATTTAGTAGTCCTTAAAAATAGCCTACCCCCGCTTTTTAGATGCAGAGCTAAGACTGTTATATTCATGCAAAATAGAAATTTTGTTGAAAAAATTTCTTTGAGTAAATTCAAAATTAATCAAGCTATTCAAATTATGATCGAGCGTACTCTCAGTTATTTGTTGCGTTATAGGGTTGATGAATACATTGTGCAGACTGATTCATTTAAACGTAGTATTGAGAATTGGTATACCAAAAACCCTTCGCGTAAACCAACTATTAAAGTATTACCTTTTATGAAGCTATTGGAGTTTGATAAGCTCGCATTATCAGATAATCACAATTATGATTTCATATATGTTGCAGATGGGCTTGCCCAAAAAAACCATGACACTCTTTTTTATGCATGGGAAGAATTAGCTACACAAGGAATCTACCCTAGTTTGGCCCTAACTTTAGATTCCTTAGAAACAGATCTAATATCAAAAATAAATAGACTGCAGAGTAAAGGGATTAAAATAACTAATCTTGGTAGTTTATCTCACAATGAGTTGTTGCAAAAATATCAAGAGTGCCGAGCTCTTATCTACCCATCTTTAAGAGAATCATTTGGATTACCATTAGTAGAGGCCTCAATGCTTGATTTACCCATTCTCGCAAGTGAACTTGATTATGTCTACGATGTTTGTAGTCCTAGTCAGACATTTGATCCCAATTCATTTAGGTCAATTGCTCGAACTGTTAATCGATTTTTAGGTATCTCAGAATCTGTTTCTAAGGTAAATCCTCCGTCAGAATTTCTTGACTATATTTTTTCTAGCGTTACAAAAAACTCTTTAGATGTTAAATAAAAATATTCTTATTTTAGGGGCCTCCGGTATGTTAGGAAGTTCCGTGTTAAGGCTATTTAGTGAATCTACAGATAATGCCGTTACAGGATCTGTTCAATCGAAGAATTCTATTAGATTGCTGCCAGAAAAGATCCGCAATTTTGTAATTGCTGGTATAGATGTTAAGGAAGCTGATTTATTAACCAAGCTATTAGATCAGGTTCAACCTGATATTGTTATAAATTGTGTTGGCTTAGTAAAACAATTATCAGATGTTAATGATCCTCTTGTGGCACTTCCTATTAACTCTCTTTTTCCTCATAGACTTGCCCAGATGTGTGCTTCAGTAAATGCTCGTTTAATTCATATAAGTACAGATTGCGTCTTTACTGGGAAAAAAGGGATGTATTCAGAAGATGATGTAACTGATGCTCAAGATTTATATGGAGTAAGTAAGCGTCTAGGAGAAGTTGATTATCCAAATGCGATTACTTTGAGGACATCTATTATTGGTCATGAGTTAGAAGGGCATCGCAGTCTTATTAGTTGGTTTTTGAACCAGAAAGGAGCTGTGAAAGGATTCAAGCAAGCTATATTCTCTGGTTTGCCGACAATTGAAATTGCTAGAATAATAAGAGACTACGTGATTCCAAATCCAGACTTAACTGGGGTTTATCATGTTTCTTCAGAGCCTATTAATAAGTATGACCTGCTTTGCTTGGTTGCAGATATATATCAAAAAGATATTAAAATAATTGAAGATCATCAGTATAAAATTGATCGTTCATTAGACTCTACAAAATTTCGTAATGCCACCGGATTTAAGCCAGATGTTTGGCCAGATATGATAAAGTCTATGCGTGATTTTAATTAATTAAATTCAGAGGATTAAAAAATGTTCCAAGATAAGATTTTATTGATAACTGGAGGTACAGGTTCTTTTGGTAATGCTGTATTACAAAGATTTCTTAATTCTGAATTTTCTGAAATTAGAATATTTAGCCGAGATGAGTTAAAGCAAGAAGATATGCGTATTTCTCTTAATAACGAGAAAGTTAAGTTCTATATAGGTGATGTACGTAATTATGATTCTCTTTATGAAACTATGAATGGGGTTAACTATGTATTTCATGCAGCCGCACTTAAGCAGGTTCCTTCATGTGAATTCTATCCTATGGAAGCGGTGCGTACTAATATCTTAGGTGCCGATAATGTCTTGTCTGCTGCCATAGCTCGAGGTGTAGAGCGAGTAGTTGTTTTGAGTACAGATAAAGCAGTTTATCCAATTAATGCTATGGGCATGTCCAAAGCAATGATGGAAAGGCTTATGGTCTCAAGAGCAAGAATGAGCTCTAAAAATGAAACTGTATTTTGTGCAACTAGATACGGCAATGTTATGGCTTCAAGGGGTTCGGTTATTCCGCTATTTTTAAACCAAATCAAAAGCAATACAGATCTTACAGTTACAGATCCAAATATGACAAGATTTCTTATGTCATTAGAGGACTCCATAGATCTTGTTATTCATGCATTTACAAACGCAGATCAAGGAGATATTTTTGTTCAAAAAGCCCCTGCCTCGACTGTCAATAATATTGCTCTTGCTCTAAAAGAATTATTAGAATCAAAGGTTGATATCAAAGTTATTGGAACTAGACATGGAGAGAAATTATATGAATCTCTTCTGGCTAGAGAAGAGATGGCGAGGGCTGAAGATATGGGAAAATATTATAGAGTCCCAATGGATCAGAGAGATCTTAATTACAACAAATTCTTTAGTGAAGGCGAAAAGGTAATTTCTTCTCAAGAAGATTATACGTCTCATAACACACAGCAACTCTCTTTAGCAGAGGTGAAGGAACTTCTTCAGACACTTCATGTAGTTAGGAGCTCAATGAATGCTTAAAGTAATGACGATTGTTGGCACAAGACCTGAGATTATTCGTCTTTCCCGGGTGATTTTCAAGTTGGATCAATTTTGTGACCATACTCTTGTACATACAGGTCAAAATTATGATTATGAGTTGAATGAAGTTTTTTTTAATGATCTAAATATACGCAAACCTGACTTTTTTCTAGAAGCTGCCGGTAATACAGCTGGTGAAACTATTGGTCAGATTATTATGAAAATCGATAATCTTTTTGATGATAATCTACCTGATGCTCTATTAGTATTAGGCGATACAAATAGTAGTTTGGCAACAATTGCCGCAAAGAGAAGAAAAATTCCAATCTTTCACATGGAAGCAGGCAATAGATGTTTCGACTTTAGAGTACCTGAGGAAATAAACAGAAAGATAGTTGATCATATCTCAGATATAAATTTGACCTACAGTACAATTGCCAGAGAATATCTTCTTAAAGAAGGCCTTCCTGCTCAACAAATCATAAAAACTGGAAGTCCGTTAAAAGAAGTTATGGACTTCTATAAAGAACAAATTTTGAATTCCAACGTATTGGATGTTTTAGAATTAGAAACTAATAAATACTTTATTGTAAGTTCCCATAGAGAGGAGAATGTAGATTCTAAAAAAAATTTAGAAAAGACAATTGATCTATGTAATACATTGATTGATAAGCACAAATTACCAATAATTTTTTCGACACACCCTAGAACACAAAAAAGAATTAATGATTTAAAGACCTCAATCAACCCTATGATTAAATTCAATAAACCATTTGGTTTTTTTGATTATATAAAATTGCAGATTAATGCCAAATGTGTTTTGTCTGATAGTGGAACTATTACAGAGGAGTCTTCCATTCTTAATTTCCCCGCCTTAAATATAAGAGAGGTTCATGAACGTCCAGAGGGTTTTGAGGAGGCAGCGGTCATGATGATTGGTTCTAATAAAGATTTAGCTCTTCAGGCAATGGATGTACTTGAACAACAAGGAAGGGGTGCAGACAGGCTATTAAATTTAGTAGAAGATTACAGTACTTCAAATGTATCTGATAAGGTTCTAAGGATCATATTAAGTTATACCGACTATGTTAATAGAGAAGTTTGGAGAAAATAGCTCAAGTAATAATTGCTTATCACTTTTATTATTAACTTGCTAAGTATGCAAGTATGAAACAAATCTTATAGAACATACTTTATTGTCAGGAAAATGAAAATTCTAATCTTAAGTGATGACTATTTACCTGATGGTACGAGAGCCCATTCTAGGATGCTTCATGATTTAGCTCTTGAATTTAAAGGACTAGGAGAGAAGGTAACAGTCTTAACCCCAGGAAATTCTAGTCAATCAGATTTACTAGAAACTAGTTATTTAGATGGAATTGAAGTGTGGAGATTTAGATCGGGAAAGTTAAGAGGGGTCGCTAAGGCAAGGAGATTAATTAATGAATTGTTGATTCCCTATAATGCCTGGAAAGCAACAAGATCCAAATTAAAAGACAGTAGTTTCGATTTATGTGTAAATTATTCACCCACAATATTTTATGGACCTTATGCTAAAAAGCTCAAACAACAGGGCTCTTTTGTTTATTTGGTGTTAAGAGATTTTTTTCCTCAGTGGGCAATTGATCAAGGGATAATTAGTAGACGGTCCCCCATTGCCATCTTTCTAAGATATTTTGAGGAATTAAACTACAGAACTTCTGATTGCATAGGCTTGCAATCTCCAGCTAACCTAAATCTTTTCAAGGCTAGGTTTCCAAATCTTAAGAGTAGAGTACTCATGAACTGGACCTCGCTCAATGAAGACCCCGAAAATGTTCCAAGTTCAGTGCTACAAAAAAAGTATCAATTAGAAGGAAAAGTAATTTTCTTTTATGGTGGAAATATTGGCCACGCTCAAGATATGAAAAACTTAATGAGGTTAGCTAGAAATATGACTAGTCACCCAAAAGCCCATTTTCTTTTTGTTGGGCAGGGGGATGAATTTGAACTTATCAACAAAATAAAACGTAATCAATGCTTGGACAATGTAACAATTCTAAATTCTGTTTCTCAAGAAGCTTTCCTTGATTTCTTAGCCATGTCTGATATAGGTTTGTTCTCTTTATCGAAGAAACATACAGCCTTCAACTTTCCAGGAAAACTTCTAGGGTATATGAAAAAATCCTTACCTATTCTAGGAAGTGTTAATTCTGGTAATGATCTCAGAAATCTAATTGCAACTCATAAAGCAGGTATGATTTTTGAAAATGGTCAAGATGAGCCTTTGTATAAAGCCTCTATTAAACTCCTTGAGAATGAGACTCTTAGGAGGGATTTAGGGAAAAACTCAAATTCTCTTTTATCTAAAGAGTTCTCAGTAGAATCAGCGGCCTTAAAAATTTTAGAGGAATACAAATTATCAAGATGAATATATTGATAACTGGCGCAACTGGTTTCATTGGAGGTTTCCTAATTCCCGAATTAAAAGAACACTCTATTAGGTTAATCTCTAGAAATGATATACCCGGTCAACTTCATCATTTCAAAAAAGAATTATCACCAACCGAAAATTTTGAAGATTGTTTAAATGGTGTGGATGTTGTTATCCATACAGCAGCTAGAGTTCATCAAATGAATGAACCTTTGTCTAATTCTCTATCAAAATATATGGAGACCAATTATTTAGGTACACTAAATTTAGCTGATCAGGCTGCAAAGATGGGAGTAAAGAGGTTTATTTTTTTGAGTTCTATAAAAGTAAATGGTGAGAAAACTTTTCCAGAAAGACCATTTAAGTATGATGATCCAAGAGCTGGAGAAGATCCATATGGTAAGTCCAAGTCTGAGGCAGAATTGGGACTTCTTAAGATAGCATGTGAAACTCAACTTGAGGTTACTATTTTGAGACCCCCTTTGGTCTATGGATCAGGAGTAAAAGCTAATTTTGCCAGTTTACTCAAGTTAGCTTCAATGAATCTCCCTTTGCCCTTGGGAAGTATTGAAAATAAAAGAAGTTTTGTTGCTATAGATAATCTCCTGAATTTAATAATTACTTGTCTCGATCATCCAAAAGCTGCTAATCAAATATTTCTGGTCAGTGATGATGAAGATATCTCTACTGCAAAACTTTACTCTATAATGACAGAGGCATTTGGCAATAAAGCAAGATTATTAAACGTAAAGCCACATATTCTAAAAACTATTGCACGAGTTTTCAGAAAAGAAGATGTTATCAATCGTCTATGTGATAATTTACAAGTGGATATAGAGCATACAAAAAGAACTCTTGATTGGAAGCCGATAATTAGTACAAAAAAAGGGATAGAACTGTGCATATCTTCTATCAATCAAAATGAGTAGATTTTTAAATTTAGTATTCAGTCTATTGATATTTATTTTTTTACTTTTCCCAATGCTACTTATTGCGATATTGATTTTGATCATAGACAGAGAATACCCACTTTATTTTTCCCCTAGAATTGGAAAGAACAATACTGATTTTCTAATGCCTAAGTTTAGAACTATGAGTTCAAATGCCCCTCAAGTGCCTACCCATTTATTATCAAATCCAGGTGACTATATACTGTCTACAGGACCTTTTTTAAGAAAATATAGTTTGGATGAGCTTCCACAAATAGTTTCTGTAGTCAAAGGCGATATGGCATTTGTAGGCCCCAGACCAGCACTATTTAACCAAGATGATCTAATTAGCTTGAGAAATAAGAAAGGTATAAGCCAGTTAAAACCTGGCGTAACTGGCTGGGCGCAAGTCAACGGAAGAGACGAGCTTTCTATTTTAGAAAAAGTTGAATATGATGAAGAGTATTTTAGAAAATCATCATTAGGGTTTGATATCTACATTATTTGGCTTACTATTATTAAAGTTATAAAGAGAGATGGGATTTCCCACTGATCTTTATTTTAGTTTTGGGCAACTAAAGCATCCCTATAGTTTTATAAGCGTTTTGAAGAAATATATAATAGTTTGAAAAGATTATTACTAGCTTCCAGCAGAAGAGCAAAGCAATTAATTGTAGCTTCTACAGACTTTATTTCATTAAGTGTTGCCGTCCTATTGGCCCTTTTAATAAGTAATCAATCAATATTAGAATTAAATTTTGAGGCGATCCTTAGATTGATCTGGATTCCCATCTTCTCAATCTTTATATTTTACTTATCGGGAGTTTATAACTCAGTTTTAAGATATATAGACTTTTCTGTTATATACCTATTATCAAGGTCAATAACCATAACTTTAGTTCTAAATACCTCTTTGAAATTTTTATTTAGCTTAATGCAAGGCTATTTTCCTTTCTTATCTAGCTTCTCTAGTTCAACTATTACATTAACTGGATGGGCAGTAGGAGTGCTTATGACTTTCTTTCTTGTCATAGGTTCTCGACTCTGGGCCTATTATCTATTTTCTGATAATCAAGCTGAAAAGAGAATCGTTATTTATGGTGCCGGTTCTGCAGGAATTCAATTGGCTGGAGCTTTGAGAGTGAGTTCTGAGATGCAACCTGTAGCTTTCATTGACAGGAATTCTTCATTGCACGACACTTTCTTGGGAGGAATAAAGGTCCTTCATCCCAAGAAACTGGAGAAATTGGTGAAGAGAAATAAGGTAGACGAAGTGCTTATAGCCATACCTTCTGCGTCAAGATCTATCTTAAGAGAATTGCTTAAAGAAATAGAAGAGTACTCAGTTAAAGTAAGAATATTGCCAGGTTTAGCTGAATTAGCTCAAGGTAAAGTGCAGGTTTCTGAGTTAAAAGAGGTAGATATAACTGATTTACTTGGAAGATATGAAGTGGAAGCCGATCAAGAACTGCTAGATAGAAATGTTAAAAATAAGACAGTGTTAATTACGGGAGCAGGAGGGTCGATTGGTTCAGAGATTGCCAGACAAGTAGCAAGGAATAATCCTAAGACTTTAATAATTCTAGATGCAAATGAATTTGCTCTTTACGAAATAAAAAAGGAGCTTGAGTCTTCTATATCTAATATAAGATTAAGAACAATAATTGCTAGTGTTACTAACAAGAAAAGGATAATGGACGTCTTACATACCTTTGGTGTAGACACTATATATCATTCTGCAGCGTACAAGCATGTACCTCTAGTTGAAGAGAATCCATTTGAAGGAGTTTTTAATAATATTATGGGTACGAAGGCCTGTGTAGAGGCTGCAATTGATTCTAAAACTGAAACCTTTGTTCTTATTTCCACAGACAAGGCGGTAAGGCCTACAAATATTATGGGAGCAACTAAAAGGTTCGCTGAGATGATTTTACAATCCTATTCTAAGGACAACAAAGTAACAAGGATGACCATGGTTAGGTTTGGTAATGTTTTAGGCTCTTCAGGGTCTGCTATACCTTTATTTCAGAGTCAGATTAAAGAAGGAGGGCCTGTAACAGTTACAGATCCAGAGGTTACAAGGTATTTTATGTCTATTCCAGAAGCAGCAGAGTTGGTTATACAAGCAGGAGCAATGGGAGAAGGGGGTGACGTTTTCGTTTTAGATATGGGCGAGTCAGTGAGAATTACCGATTTGGCCAAAAGATTAATAAATCTTAGTGGTTTAGAAGTAAAAGATGAAAATCATAAGAATGGAGATATAGAAATAGTCTTCACGGGACTAAGGCCAGGTGAGAAGTTGTATGAAGAATTGCTGATAGGAGATAATGTAAGCAAAACCGAACATCAACAGATTCTTAGAGCTCAAGAAGAATTTGTTGAGAAGGAAGAAATCGAAAGACTCATTGGCGAGTTAAAAGAAGCTGAAAAGAATAATGATGTAAGCTCTTTAAAAGAGATCTTTAGACAAGTGATTCATGGCTATGAATCGGAAGAAAAAATCGTTGATGTGATCTCTCTACAGAAAACAGAAACTCAATAAATATAAAGCATTGTTTACTTATATCGATTCTATTGAAGATTTATCATTTTTAAATAAAGAACTTCTTCAAAAGCCTTATTTAGGAGTTGACACTGAATTTAGGAGAACAACCAAAGATAATATGAGATTAGCTTTACTTCAAGTAAATGATGGAGAAGAGATTTATCTTATAGATGCTGTTTCAATAGGTAGCCCAGAAGATAATTGCGATTTTTTGATTTCAGATTCAGTTATCAAGGTTTTTCATTCCTGCAAGGAGGATTTAGAAGCGATTTATTCTTGGACAGGGAGTGTGATGAGAAATTTATTTGATACTCAGTTAGCTAATGCATTCTTAGATGGACATTATTCTATTGGTTATCAAGGTTTAGTAGAAGAAAGATTGGATATAACTTTAGATAAGAAAGAAACCAGATCTAATTGGATAAGGAGACCATTGTCAGATTCGCAGTTGAGTTATGCAGCATCTGATGTAGAGTATCTTATTCATCTCTTTATAGAACAAGAACAAGCATTAATTGAATCCAATAAGTTAGATTGGCACAAGGAAGACTTAGAATTATTGATTTCGACTACCTTTAATCCATTAACAAACATTGAAGAAATAGTGTGTAATCTAACTAAATCAGAAGAGAGAAATTTATTAAATATATTTAATGATATTGTGCTTAATATTGCAGAGAGAGAAGAAATTAATCCGACTTTATTCTTTTCTAAAAAGAGTCAAAAAGGATTTATTAGAAAAGCTCTTATTGAAGGATCTGAAAAGGCTCTTGAAGATATAACAAGCTGGAGAAGAGAGCTTATCAGTGAATCGCTTAATAAACTCCTTCTCAATTATTAGAAATGTTCTGGTTTTTATATATTTTTGTTGGTCTAGGTTTTAGTTATTTAGTTAGCATGTCTTCAAAAAAATATTGTTTGATAATCTTTTGTTTATCTCTTGTTATTTTGTTAACTCCAGCACAAATAGAAGTAGGATCTGCAGTTTATGCTCCTGCTTTGTTTTCCTTTGTATTTAATGTATTTCTGGAGCAGGACTTTTCTTTAAGGGTCTTAAGACCCATATCGTTAAGCCTTCCAATTTGCTTTCTTAGTTTATGGCTGTTTTCAATTGTTAGAAAAAAATTCTTCTTATCTCAAGATTATCCAGATTAATAATTCCTAGAGCATTTTTCCCTTCTAATGATCCAGCAGATTCTCCCGGATTAAAGAAAATAATATCGTTTAGAGTTTCTTCTCTATATCTATGAGTATGACCATGAATTATCAATTGAACATCTGCGTGCTCTTCAATATAGCTTTCTGCTAGTTCAGGCTCATGGAAAACTGCTATTTTCTTACCTTTAAGAAGTAATGAAAGAGGGGGTTCTTGGAAGCTAAAATTACATTCACGGCAAACCTCTTTAAGCCCTTCTTCAATTCTGTCGTTATTACCAAAGACTCCCGTCATCGTACAATTTAGATTAGAGAATAAACGTAAAGTTTCAGCTTTACTAATATCTCCAGTATGGACGACTAAATCAACTTCCTCTTTGTTGAAAATATTAATAATATTTTCAATATTTTTAATATTATTGTGTGTATCGCTAACGACACCAACAAGCATATATATTAATTAAGCTTTTTCTAAAATGTGAATTCCACAAGCACTTCCTAAACCTATTACATGGGTTAGGCCTACCTTGGCTCCTTCTACTTGTCGTTCGCCAGCCTCTCCGCGGAGATGCGTACAAACTTCATATATATTTGCAATACCTGTTGCTCCCAGGGGATGGCCTTTAGACAAAAGGCCTCCTGAAACATTTACTGGAACTCTTCCACCTAATTCAACTTCACCTTCATCGATTAGTCTTCCGGCTCCTCCGTCTTCACAAAGACCTAAGTTTTCATAGTGAAGCATTTCAGCAGTTGCAAAACAATCGTGAAGCTCAACTAAGTCAATGTCTTCTGCACCTAAGCCTGCCATTTCATAAGCTTCTTTAGCTGCTTTCCTGGTACAAGAATTTACATCAGGCATGACTAAATCTCTTTCCTGGTAAGGATCACTTGTTAATACAGATGCTTTTACTCTCACAGATCTTCCCATGCCTAATTCTTTTGCTTTCTTTTCAGAAACAAGAACTGCTGCTGCAGCACCGTCCACATTCACGGAGCACATAAGCTTAGTATTTGGATAAGAAATCATTTCAGCATTCATAACCTCATCCAAAGGGGTTTCTATCTGATATCGTGCCTTAGGATTCATAGTTGAATGATGATGATTCTTAACTGAGATCTTTGCAAATTGTTCAAAAGTTGTTCCGTACTGCCTAGAATGTTCCATTCCTGCTTCAGCAAAAACTGCTGGCATGGTTCCAGAACCCAATAGGCCTTCTTTAGGAATTCCAGCTCCTCCTCCAGAACCGCCCAATAAACCTGTCCCCATTTGTTCAACTCCTACAGCTAAAACTACATCGTATAAACCAGCTTTAATGGAAGTCCAAGCTTCTCTAAATGCAGTTGCACCTGTGGCACAGGCATTAGAGCAGTTGACTACCGGGATACCTGTTTGTCCAATTTCTTGAAGGAT
>CENF01207217.1_pt1 | contig 23758 bp, 23 predicted proteins | sample 361291 | NCBI WGS metagenome assembly CENF01 (sample SAMEA2619399, study PRJEB7988) | marine metagenome | isolation source: saline water (ENVO:00002010), including | reverse complement strand
GGCCACCCGTGTAGCCCCACTCCATAGATTCTTCCTCGCCATCTTCGGTTCGTGGTTCAACATCTTGTTCAGTATCTAGTTCTCTTCCATATGGTGATGGCATCCAGTCAATGACTGATAGCCAATCAAAGAAACTACATTCAAGATTATCTCGAAGATATGTGGCTGTTTCTCTCCAATCTTGGCTGGCAACCCTAATCCAGAGGCCTCTATGAGGGGCTATGTGCGAAGTTATAAGTTTTTCCCCGAGTCCAGATTCAATCTGCTTAAGAACATTTTCAGCTTTTTCATCTTTCTGTTCTGTAGGGCTTTCTTCAACGACAGCGACGGTTGTTTGGTTACTCGTATCCGCATTCGGGGCCGTATCTTTATCTGTTTCCTGGCTTGCTTCAGCTTTTTCTCTTGCTGCTTGAGCGCGCTTAAGGAGGTGCTCTGGTATTTCAGACATTTCCACATTCCTTTTTATGAAGATGACGTATTGTTTTTTTATTCAACAACAATTGGATCACCTTTCCAGCGTTCTGCCATATCTTCGTTCATAATTCTTTCTTGAAGTAATACAATTCCTTCTAATAATGCTTCGGGTCTTGGAGGACACCCAGGAACGTAGACGTCAACAGGAACAATCTGATCTACTCCTTTAGTAACTGAATATGAATCCCAGTACGGACCGCCGCAGTTAGCACAAGACCCCATTGAGATTACATATTTCGGGTCAGGCATTTGTTCCCAAAGTCTTCGTACAGCAGGCGCCATTTTGTCAGTTACAGTTCCTGAAACAACAAGGAAATCTGCTTGTCTTGGGCTTGCAGGTAAGGGAATAACCCCAAGTCTCATAACGTCATATCTCGGAGAAGCAAAAGCTGCTCCCATTTCAATAGCGCAGCATGCTAGACCCCATTGATATACCCACATGGAGTACCTTCGACTCATGTTAAGGAGTTTCGTAAGGGACTTGGGCATTTTCCCAGATTCTACTAGACCCATCTTGATCTCCTTTGCTTAGTTACTTTGATTAGAACCACTTCAGAACTCCTTTTCGCCACGCATACAGAAGACCTAACAAAAGTATGAATATAAATATGGCCATTTCAACTAACCCGAATAGGCCATACTGTTCAAGACGTGTCGCCCAGGGAAAAATAAATACTGCTTCTACATCGAACATTACGAATAGTAACGCGAAAATATAATAGCGAATATTGCTTTGAGCCCATCCCGTTCCAACCGGATCGACTCCTGATTCATAAGTGAGATATTTTTGATCTTGTTTACGAGATGGTCGTATGAGCGCGCTCAGCCCAACGAATGCGCCTACAAGGGCGCATGCCAGAACGCCGAAGACGGCGACCGTTAGATAGCTGCGTAGAAAATCGGACACTTCGTTAAATAGTAGTTAGTTAAAGGCGACTGGACCAAGGTGTAAAGGACCAAGATACTCCAAAGTAGACGCCTAAGGGTGGTTAAATCAGGTTTAGTGTTTTTAGTTAGGTGAGAAATATGAATTTTGTTGATTGGAATTTTGAGATTCATAGTATTTGTTGTGAGTTGATAGTGATTTTTGAGGAACATAAAATTAACTCGCTAGTAATACAGGTACTGCACGACGGACCATTTCTACAAGAGGTTCGGGCCACACCCCTAAGAACATTGTAACAAGCGTGCTGACAACCAGAATGATGGATACTTGTATCGGAATTTTAATTGCGTTGCTTTCCGTTTCTTCACTTTCATCATTTGTTAACCATATTTTGACGAGAATTCTTAGGTAGAGGAATGCACCAATAACTGCAGCGAGCATTGCCATAATTGCCAGACCGAAAGATCCTTCTTCAATGGCTGCTTCAATAACGTAGAATTTTGCAAAAAAGCCTGAGGTTAAGGGAATTCCAGCTTGTCCGAGGAGAAAAACTGTGAAAGCTACTGCGATCAGGGGTTTTTTGTTAGCCAAACCTGTGATTGATTCTAAATCGGTATCGGTCCCGGTTGCACCAGAAGTTAAAGATATGACTGTAAAGCTTCCGATAACCATGAAAGTATATGTCGCTAAATAAAATAGAACAGCTGCTACTCCCTGATCAGATGCGGCTTGGGTTCCTACAAGAAGGTAGCCGGCATGACTTATCGAAGAATATGCCAGCATTCTTTTTAAGTCCGATTGAGTAATTGCTAGTAATGAGCCAACTAATAACGTAGCGATAGCTATTGCATAGATGACTGGTTGCCAATCAGTTTTGTACTCGCCAAGCGTGACGTAAAGTACCCTCAACATTGCTGCGAAACCTGATGCTTTTATAGCGGAAGCCATAAATGCAACGAAGGGAGTAGGTGCACCCTGATAGACGTCAGGAGACCAGAAGTGGAAGGGAACCGCAGCTACTTTAAATGCAAATCCAATAACGAGTAGTGCTAAAGCGGCTAGGAGCAATGCGTCATTACTTAAACTATTTTCCGTTAGGAAATCTCGTATTGCAGTGAGTTGAGTTGACCCTGTTGCCCCATAAAGAAGGGCGATTCCATAAAGGAGAAAGCCTGAAGCAAATGCTCCGAGAACGAAGTACTTTAAACCAGCTTCCTGTGATTGGACGCGCTTGAGGTTCATTGCTGCTAATACATAAGCAGAAATGGACAGGACTTCAATCCCTAGAAAGAGAACTATAAAATCATTTGCCCCCGCGATGATCATTCCACCGGTGGCTGAGAGCATGAGAAGAACATATGGCTCTGGTCCTTCTATTTTTTCAGATTTCAGAAAGGTCCCTGCTAAGCAGGCAACAAGTATGACACTTATGGAGAGCAACATGATCATAAAAATAGAAAAACCATCTATCCCAAAGGCCCCTGAAACCGTGGAGAAAGGCCCTTTTGATTCATCTTGAACTCTTACCCATAGAGGAATCGCCGAAATAAAGCTTCCAAGTGAAGCCATACAGGTGTATGTAGTAAGTTTCTTATCTGTTAACTGGTTAGGAACAAGCGAGTAAATAGTTAACAAAAGAACAGCTGCTCCAGCCAAAATTATTATTGGCAAAAGACCTGTCCAAGAAACTGATGGGGTTTCTAAGGAAGCGTGTGCAATGAAATAAGTATTTTGCATTATTCATGGCCTCCCGAATGGGAATCATCTTTGTGGTTCTCTGATTCATGACTGTGCCCATCTTCATCTTCGTGGTCATCGTGATGACCATAATGAGAATCAGATTCATGGGTTTCTTCTAGAAGATCACTAAATGACTGTCGAATTTTGACAGTTGGGACAGGTTCTGTAAATGAGCCATCTTCTATGGTCTCTTCGATGTGAGCGACAAGCTTGTCTACGGCTGGCTCGATTCGATCAAGCATAGGCTTCGGATAGATTCCTAAAAATACTATTCCTGCTATCAATGGAAACAAAGTTAGCCGTTCCCAATTTGTTAAATCAGGTGTTGGATCTCCATTCTCTGGCCCATGGAAAACTCTCTGGTAAGCCCAAAGAAGATATAGTGCAGCAAGAATAACGCCAGTTGCAGCAATAAGAGCCCACCATTTATGTGCTGCGAAAGCGCCGAGAAGAATAAGAAACTCTCCAACAAATCCATTTAGCCCGGGAAGCCCAATTGAAGATAACATTACTAATGTAAATGTTCCTGCAAGCACAGGTGCAGATTTTTGTATACCGCTTAATTCAGAAATCTGACGCGTTTTTCGTTTCTCATAGATAATACCAACAAGCATAAAAAGCGCTCCAGTTGATAAGCCATGATTTATCATTTGTACTGTGGCTCCCTGTATCCCTTGTGTATTGAGAGCAAAGGTTCCTAAGACGATAAAGCCAAGATGCGCTATCGAGGAATACGCAACGAGTCGCTTAAGATCTTTTTGCATTGTGGCTACTATGGCGCCGTAAATAATACCCACTACTCCTAATGTGATAAACAGTGGAGCGAAAAAATGTGAAGCTTCAGGAAAGAGATACAACCCAAATCTAATAAACCCGTACGTTCCTAATTTCAACATAACTCCGGCCAGAATTACAGATCCTGCTGTTGGAGCTTCTGTGTGTGCGTCTGGCAACCATGTGTGAACTGGGAAAAGAGGTACCTTTACTGCGAATGCTAAAGCAAATCCCAGAAAAATAATTCGCGCCGTATTGGTTGAAATAGCAGGGTTAGAGGCTATTTCAATTAAGTTGAAAGTCAGGTCGGATCCAGAATCCCTTGAATGTAAAACAACCAAAGAGATAATACTCACCAACATTAGAGCCGACCCAAGCATCGTGTATAGGAAGAATTTAGTAGCAGCATATTTAGCATTTCCATGCCCCCACTTACCTATTAGGAAGTACATAGGGATAAGGACAATCTCAAAGAAGACAAAGAACATGAACAGGTCAAGGGAAACAAATACTCCCATACATCCAGTCTGTAGTAGTTGGATCCATATGTAGTAAGCCTTTTGGTCATGATGTGGATTTATGGCAATAACCACAAATGGGAAGAGTAAGCCAGTGAGAACTACTAGAAAGAGCGAAATCCCGTCAATTCCTGCATTCCATTGGATACCAAGACTGTCTACCCAAGTTTGCTCTGATAAGAACTGGTACGCCCCATTGCTTTCAAAAGCAGTTAATACCCAAACAGAGATTGCTCCTGTTATTCCTGTGAAAACCGTTGCTAGTAACTTGTGGACACCAATTCTCGCATTAGGAGTTATCGCTACAGCTAGCGCTCCGAATGCTGGCAAGAGGACTAGTACAGGAATGACAGGGAAGGATACTTCTGATGACCCAGCCGCTAATACATTTATGACACTCATCAGAAACCCATCCTTGAAACGAAAAAGGCTAGAATAGCGATTGCGCCAATAACCATCCCTAATGCGTAAGTTCTAATAAGGCCAGTTTGTGTGGTTCGTAAACGTGTTCCTAAGCCATGAGTTACTTTTCCTACACCATTCACAGCTCCGTCTATTATCGTTTTATCAAACCAGGTCACCAACTCGAAGGCTTTTCTTCCTGGGCCACCCATAAAGTCACTTATTGAGCTGTCAAATTTCCAGGCCTCTTGCAGAATAGGAAGTTCTATTTTTGTAGAGTCTATTCGATTTTTAAGATAGACGTAACCGGCACCCACAACACCAATTGATGCTCCGATTATTGCGATAACAGCTAATAACCATTTTGTTGAACCTGATGCAAGAACATGAACTTCATTTCCGAAAAGAACAGGTTCCAGCCACTTTTCTAGATATTTTGTGTCATGACTAAATGGAAGATTTAATAGCCCTGCGACAGCTGCGAGTCCAGCTAAAGCTACTAAAGGGAACCACATAAGTACTGGAGATTCATGGGGATTTTTTGCGAGTAACTGTTCGTTTTCCGAAGGAGCTATCTCTTCTGTTGAGTCCTGGTCTATGTGATCTGCATTCCATCTTTTTTCGCCAAAAAAAGTCATGAAAACAAGTCGACTCATATAGAAAGCTGTCATGATAGCTGCCACCAAAAGTAGCACCCAAGCAATTCTATTTTCATTCCAAGCAGCAAGAAGTACTTCATCCTTTGACCAGAAGCCAGAGAAAGGTGGAATACCAGAAATCGCTAGCCATCCGATTATAAATGTTCCAGCAGTTATAGGCATGGCACTTTTTAGCGCTCCGTACCGTCTCATATCTTGCTCATCATGCATACCATGTATTACCGAACCAGCGCCAAGGAAAAGTAAAGCCTTGAAAAAAGCATGTGTGATCATGTGGAATATAGCTGCTACATAGAGTCCAGAACCTACAGCAACGAACATAAAGCCAAGTTGGCTAACTGTTGAGTACGCGAGAACTTTTTTTATGTCATTTTGTGCTACCGCCGCTGTTGCAGCGAATAACGCTGTGAATAAGCCAACTATCCAAATTAGATCCGTTGACCATCCTGCTGCTTCAGCAAGCACAGGATTCATCCTTGTCAACAAGTAAACACCGGAGGTCACCATTGTCGCTGCATGGATTAGAGCCGAAACAGGAGTTGGGCCAGCCATGGCATCAGGAAGCCATAAATACAATGGGAATTGCGCTGACTTTCCCGCAGCTCCAATGAATAGCATAACAACGATGATTGTTGCAGTTGTCTGGGTTAGCGCATCAACTTGGATAACTGATGCGAAAATATCACTGTATTTTAGTGACCCGACGTTGAAGAATAGAAAGAACATTGCAACCATAAATCCCCAATCGCCTACACGATTGGTAACAAATGCTTTTTTGCCTGCAGTTGCATTTGTTGAATCTTGATGCCAGAACGAAATGAGGAAATATGAGCATGCGCCTACACCTTCCCAACCGAGGAAAGTGATTAATAGGTTGTCGCCAAGAACTAGCATCAGCATTGAAAAGACAAACAAATTAAGATAGATAAAAAATTTAGAAAAGTTTGGATCCCCATGCATATAACTAATTGCATACATGTGTATAAGTGCACTCACTCCGGTAATGAAAAGTGCCATTGTTATAGATAGAGGGTCAGCTAAAAAACCTAAACCGACGCTTAACTCCCCTGAAGGTATCCACTCGAATAAGGTGATTTCATAAACTCGTTCTTCGCTAGGTTTTCCAGCCATTCCGATAAATACGCCGAGGGTTGATAGAAATGAGCCAGTAACCATAGTTGTTGCTAGCCATCCAGCATTTGGCTCTCCAAGTCTTCTTCCGAGAAGAACAAGAAGAGTAAAACCGATAAGGGGGAAAGCTGGGATTAACCAAACAAGATTGCTCACATTAACCCCTTAGAACCGATATTTCATCGATTGATGCTTTCGGTCGACGTCGCATTACTGCTACGACAATTGCTAGACCAATCACAACTTCAGCTGCTGCAACTACTAAGACAAATAGAACCGATAATTGGCCACCTAGGTCACCCATTTCTTTACCAAAACTAACAAAAGCTAAATTAGCTGCATTGAGCATTAGCTCAATGCACATAAACATAATTAAAGGGTTTCTTCGAACTAATAAGCCTCCTGCCCCAATAGTGAAGAGCAGAGCAGAAAGAGCTAAATAGTATTCTGTTCCTATTGCAAGAGCTACTGTCATTCTTCGGAGACCTCCAATTTGTCATTGGGTAGATCTTCGTCTTCTAAACCATTATCTTCTCGATCTGAATCTTCTTCGTTAATTACTGGCATTTGGGGACTTTCTTGCTCCGGATCCCTTATTAATGCTGAAGTTTCAATTTCTGGTATTGGTTCTAGATCTGACTTAGGTCTCTTTGTTAGAACGACTGCTCCTACGACACCTATGGTTAAAAGAAGCGCAGTAATCTCTAGAGCAAATACGTATCTTGTGGAGAAAAGGGCTCTACCAACTTCTTTAATATTCTCTTGCGGCAGAATTCCTTCACTGATTGAACCATTATCAATAAGTAAACCGCCTTCTAAGGTGGACTCTTGGGCCTCAGTTGGTGGTATACCTGTGACGTCTCCAGAAAAAGCTACGCCAATGAGACTTCCAAGTATAAGTAATCCGACTGTTGCCAAAAGAGCTATCTGCCTCTGGCCAATTATTGGATCTGATTGCATATCTTCTGCTCTGTCAACCCCGAGAAGCATGATAACGAAAAGAAAGAGGATAACGATAGCTCCGGCGTACACGATAACTTGAACAGCAGCAAGAAAATAAGCCTCTAAGTTTATGAAGTGGATTGCTACTCCAAATAACGTAGCTACTAAGGAAAGTGCTGCATGCACAGGGTTTTTTAGAAAAACAACTCCGCAAGCACCTCCAAGTGCAATTAATGCTGCAATAAAAAAAGTTACAGCTTCCACTAGAGCTGACCTTCTTTCTTCTGTTCACTTTGACCTTGTTCAGGAGGCCGAGTTCCGTATCCAAGTTCTGCAGCCCACTGAACCTTACCTTGGTAGCTTGCAGCTCCTGATGGGGAAGTTGCCCTCATCCAGGCTGAGGTGTGTTCATCTTCTCCTGGCCTCCAGTCTTCCCATGGGAGATGTTGGGGTTTGCCATTGTCATCAACAACTAACTCTTCTTTGGTGTAAATGGCTTGTTTACGGTCCATAAATGAGAACTCAAAGAGTTTGGTTTCAGTAATTGCTTGAGTTGGACATGCTTCAACGCAAAGATCGCAATGGATACAGCGGAGATAGTTTATTTCGTAGATAAAACCAAAACGTTCACCAGGTGAAGTCGGTTGTGTGGGATCATTATCCGCTCCTCGTACATAAATGCAATTAGCTGGACAAACGCTCGCGCAAAGTTCACACCCTATGCACTTTTCCATTCCATCGTCGTACCTGTTGAGAACATGTCTTCCATGAAGTCTTGGAGGCTTGTCTCTCTTTTCTTCTGGGTAGCTTGTTGTTACGACTTTCCCAGATTTTGATGCATGATTTAGTTTTCCAAATGTGACAGCAAAACCTTTAAAAAAATTGAGCATACTCATTAAGCTCTTCCTCCTTTGATTTCGCAGAATTGAGGGAGATAGTAATTTGTCATCCGAATACCTCTTCTCCTTCTAACTCTCTTCGCTCTTTACCTATATTGACAGATTTCATGAGTAGTCCAGCTAGCAAAGTTAAGCTAACTACGCTGATACCAAGAACTAGGATTTGCGATAACCCGCTGCCATTTCCTCGATCTTTGAAGATGTCTAATGTTGCTAGAAGAAGGACCCAACCAAGCGCTAGCGGAATAAGAATTTTCCACCCAAAGTCCATAAGCTGGTCATATCTTGGTCGTGGAAGCGTGCCGCGCATCCAGACGAAAATTGAAGCGAAAATAAAGACTTTACTAACGAACCAAAGAAGCCCCCAAAGCCATGCTGGGCCAAAAGAAGGGTAATAACCTCCGGGGCCTCCGAAAAATAGCGTAACCATTACTGCTGACATAGTTATTACGTTCATGAATTCAGCCATGAAAAAAAGCGCGAATCGTATTGAGCTGTATTCAGTGTGAAAGCCCCCTACAAGCTCTTGTTCCGCTTCAACTAGATCAAATGGTGGTGAATTTAGTTCGGCAGTTGTTGCTATAAAGAAAATAATGAAGGGAATGAAGCCTGTGATAACAAGTCCCCAGTCAGTTATGCCGCCATTTTGTGTCAGTGCAATATCGTGTGTCGATAGTGTCCCTGTTTTCATAAGAACCGCTACTAATGCGAGTCCTAAAGCAGCTTCGTAAGAAACCATCTGTGCTGATGCTCTAACAGAACCTAGTAGTGGGTATTTTGACCCTGAGGACCATCCAGCCAACATAATTCCGTAAACAGCTATGGACGACATTGCAAGAACAAAAAGAATTCCTACATGTGGGTCAGCTAACTGGACAAATGTCTTATTGCCAAACCAAGTAACTGTGCCATCTCCACCGCTACTAAAGTCACCTGCGACTGGAACTACTGTGAAGACAAGAAGTGCAGGAATAAGGGAGAAAAAAGGCGCTAATTTGAAAACTAATTTGTCGGCTTTATTCGGAATTAAGTCTTCTTTAAAGAACAGTTTTATTCCATCAGCAAGTGTTTGAAGAATTCCAAATGGACCTGCTCTACTGGGGCCAATACGATTTTGCATCGCGCTAATAAATTTTCTCATCCACCAGATATAAAGCATTACTGAAACCATTAAAAGAGCAAATGCAACTACAACTTTCAGAATCACGATAAGTAGAATCTCAATTGTTCCTGCATCACCGAGGAAAAGTGGGTCAAGTCCAGCCAGCATGTCAACTTACCTTTACGGTTGGGTCGATTCGGATATCTACACTGTCCGCACTTTTACTTAGCAGGGTTCTTAAGTCTTCACCTATTTGATTTAAATAACCAAAAGCTACTGATCTTGGAATTCTAGGATCAGGCACAACTAAAAGAGTAAGGCTTCTTTCTCCGGCTGAAACCAGTACGGGCTTGCCTTCTGCTATTCCCATAGCTTCAAAATCAGAAGGATTTATATGTAACTGGCTTGTTCCTGCAAATTGTTGTAGAGCTGGCGACATTTGCGTTATTGTTCCCATGTCATACATGCGTTTCGCAAGCACTAACCGAAGTGAATATGAATCAAATGGACGAGTATCTGAAATCTTCTCTAAATTACCTAAAGTAATTGCGTCAGATTCCTTTATGAATTGACCATCGGGTGAATTTGCGATCGAATCAAAGGAAATTTGTTCATGGCTAATCGATCTTGAGTTTAACTCATTCCATATATCTTCTGGTTTCTCAATTCCAAGATCGTGTCCAAGCCGGTGTGCGATTTCGGCAGCGATCATCCAATCTGGCCTAGCTGTTCCGGGAGAGGTTACTTTTTGACGAATTGGAGTGATTCTGCCTTCAGTGTTGGTATGGCTCCCTGTTACCTCGGTAAACGAAGATGCTGGAAAGAAAATATCAGCGTGGTAGGCCGAAGGATTTACGAAAAGATCAACAGAAATTACTGTCCCAACCATTTTTAGTGCTTTTTCAGCTAGGTCGGGGTCGTAGAAATCAGATAACGGGTCTGAACCTAAAAGGAATAGCACATCAATATTTCCATCAGCAGCACTTTGAATAATCTCTTCTGTTTCCATTCCCTTTTGGCTTGGTAGGTTTACCCAAATGTCAGAAAAGACTTGTGATCCTTCAGCTAGACGATTTTGACCTGGTAGTAGACCAGGAGCCATTCCCATTTGAATGGCTCCCATGGTGTTCCCTCTGCGAACGAGAGGCAAGAATTTTGAATCTGCATTGTCATTTAATAGCGATAAAGCTTCAAGAATCGCGTGATTGGATTCAGCTATTGATTGTTTTCCATAGACAATATTGAGTTCGCTGTCTTTTATCAGATCATGAGCTTTAAGGATTTGTTCCTTTGGAATCCCACCTATTTCAACTGGCCCTTGGCCGGTGAGAATTGCCTCAACTACTTTTGCGATCTCACCTGGTCTTGGGCGAAGTGAAATAGATGCAATGCCACTAAGGCCTGTTTCTGTTGGAGAGAGTTCAACCAGTTTGACAGAGTTTTCCAGTACAGCGTGACGTAAACGAATATAGAACGTTCCGTATTCTTCTTTAAGATCAGGTCCTATTAAAATCACGGTATTACCAGGAGAGCAGGCTTCATCGATTGAAGTTTTGGGAAGTCCTATAAGAGCTTCTATTGGCAGTTCATCTCCAAGAGTTGCATCAACATGATCTGTTCCAATGATTCCCTTAGCTAATTTTGACCATGCATATTGTGATTCGTTCGTTAATCGCGAACCACCAATAACAGCAATTCTATTTGATTCTGTTTGACTGATAGCTTCACTTGTCATTGCCAAAACATCTGACCATGAGGAGGAAACTAAACCTGAGCCATTTTTATCTGGTTTATTTAAACCGCCACCTCTAACGAGAGGTTCATGAACCCTATATTCGCTTTGAAATGCTTGAAATGAGAACCTATCTTTATCCGTTAACCAACCCCAATTAACCGAGTCGTTATCTAGACCCTGAAAACGTAGAACTTCATCTCTAGATGATTGAATAGTGATTCTGTCCCCAAGTGGATTGGGATAGGTAGATTCAATTTCTTCGAGGTCCCATGGGCGCGCTTTGAAACGGTAGGGTTTCGCTGTTAGAGCCCCAACAGGGCAGATTTGTACTACATTTCCACTGAAATAAGAAGCAAAAGGGTCCTCGGGAAATGTATTAACTTGCGTTTCGTTTCCTCTATCTATGAAGTGTATTAGTGGGTCGCCTACCACCTCGTCAGCAAATCGAGTGCACCTGTCGCAAAGAATGCATCTTTCTCGATCTAGATAAACATTCTCATTTATGGGTATTGGTTTTTCAAAATGTCGTTTTTCCTCTATGAATCTAGTTTCACCGGGTCCGAAAGCAATCGTCTGATCTTGTAGAGGGCATTCTCCACCTTTATCGCAAACCGGGCAATCAAGTGGATGGTTCACTAGGAGAAACTCTAAAACTCCATCTTGAGCTTTTTTTGTTGTTTCAGACTCGGTATTGACATCCATTCCATCACTTACGGTAAGCATGCAACTAGGTTGGAGTGCTGGTCCTCTTCCAGTATCGACCTCAACTATGCACATCCGACACATGCCTACAGAATTCATTCGTTTGTGATAGCAGAAGCGTGGTATTTCAACTCCAGCTTTTTCACAGGCTTCAATTAAATTCTCTCCATTTGTAGCACTGACTTGTTCCCCATTGAGAGTGAAATTAATAGTGTCTTCGTTGTGCATAGTTTCACTCATAGCGTTCCATTTTCTATTACGACAGGAGTTGTAGCAGTGGATTGAGCTAGGTAATTTTCAAATTCTTCTCTGTATCTCTTAATCGCAGAAGCTATTGGCGAAACTGCCGATGGCCCTAAAGGGCAGATAGTTGTTTGCTTAGGCGGCCACGAAATACCGGGGCTGATATTGTCACAAACATCCATCAGAAGATCTAAATCATCGTTTCTACCATTTCCATCAATAATTCGCTGTAATATTTTTTCTAACCAGTTTGTTCCTTCTCTACACGGAGCGCATTTTCCACAAGACTCTCTTGAGAAGAATCTCACAAGGTTGTGGCATGCCCGAACAACATCCGTTGTTTCATCCATTACTACTATTGCTCCGGAACCGAGCATAGAACCAGCTTGATCAACGGTTGATTTTTCTAGTGGTAAGTCCAAATGCTCTTCATAAAACCAAGGAGCAGATGCGCCACCAGGAATAAAGGCTTTCATCTGGTTCCCATCACGAATTCCTTGCCCATATTGCTCACCCATAATTAGATCACGGAATGTTGTAGTGCCGAACTCAACTTCGAAGACCCCGGGATTGTTAACATGACCTGAAACTGCAAATATTCGTGTTCCAGTTGATTGTTCTGAACCAATTTTTGAGAACTCTGATCCTCCATGCAGAACGATCCATGGGACGTTAGATAGGGTTTCTACATTATTAACAATTGTTGGTTTCCCATATAGCCCAATAGATGCTGGGAAAAAAGGAGGTTTGAGCCTTGGCATGCCTCTATTCCCTTCAAGGCTCTCTATCAAGGCTGTTTCTTCACCGACAATATAAGCGCCTGCGCCCCAATGGAGAATAACATCAATTGAAAATTCAGTCCCCAGAATGTTTTTGCCTATGTAGCCGGCTTTATATGCGTCATTCAGTGCTTTTGCGACTCTCTCTTGGCCATGGGCCATTTCACCACGAACATAAAGAAAACATTGCGACAAGCCTAGGGCGTAACAGGTAATAAGACAGCCTTCAATAAGCTGATGAGGGTCTCTCTCAAGGAGAATCCGATCTTTGTATGTGCCTGGTTCAGATTCATCTCCATTTACAACGAGATAACGCGGCCAGACGTTTTCGGGTAAAAACCCCCATTTAACTCCTGCTGGGAAGCCTGCTCCTCCTCTTCCCAGAAGTGAGGCTTTTTTAACTTCTTCATGAACTTCTGCGGGGGTCATTGTTAAAGCTTTTGTCAGAGCTTTGTAGCCGTCTGTATCAACGTAGCGTTCAAGAGTATGGGCGTCTTCGATATCCCATCGACTTGTTGTTATAAGTGGGAATGTCATAAGTTTTCGCCGTTTCTACTTAACCACTCTGGTTGTTGAGCCTTTTCAATTAGTTCTGATCCAGCAAGACGCTCATTAGGGACACTTTGTCTTATTTTTGCTAAAGAGCCGTGTTTAGGAATCTCTGAACGTTTTCCATCACGAATCTCTTGAACTAACTCGTCAAAGTGAGATGCAGTTACTTTATTTTGGTAACGATAGTTCACTTGCAAACAAGGAGCTTCGGTACAAGCTGCTATGCATTCAACTCCTTCCAAAGAAAACTTTCCGTCTTCTGTTGTTTCCCCTTCGGTGATTCCTAAAGTATCTTCGGCATGATGTAAGAGGTTGTCCGCACCTAAAAGGTGACATGAAATGCCGTGGCAAATGTTTACTTGGTATTCACCCACCGGAGATCGTTTAAACATTTCGTAGAAACTACAAGTCCCTAGAACCTCCGCAGCAGTAATTTCAAGAATTTCAGCGATGTGAGACATCGCATCATTGGTTACCCAACCCTCTTGTTCCTGCGCTAAGTGCAGTAAGGGTATAAGGGCGGATTTACTTTTTGGGTAGCGGTCAATAATCTCATTCGCTATCCGAAGGCTTTCTTCATTCAAACGGCTCATCTATCCACCTCGCCCATAATTGGGTCAACAGTAGATATAACTGCTACTGCATCAGCGACAAGGCAGTCTTGCAGCATGTGAGGGAGCACCTGTAAATTAGTAAAAGATGGGCCTCGTATATGCATTCTGTATGGCTTAGGTCCTCCATCTGAAACTATGTAACAACCCAATTCTCCGCGTGGGGATTCAACAGCCGTGTAAATCTCACCTGCTGGAACTTTAAATCCTTCTGTAAAGATTTTAAAATGATGAATGAGAGCTTCCATTGACTCATCTATTCGGGCACGAGGTGGCGGAGTGACTTTCTTATCTTGTATTTTATAGTCACCCTCTGGCATTTTCTCTAGAATTTGATGCACCATCCGAATTGACTCTCTTATCTCATTTAAACGTATAGCAAATCGGTCAAAACAGTCTCCATAAGAACCGACAAGGATATCAAAGTCAATTTCGTTATATTGAAGATATGGGATGTCTTTTCGAAGGTCCCATGCATATCCAGTTGATCGCAAAAGAGGGCCTGTTACACCCAGCGCAAGACATTCAGCTGAATTAATAACTCCTACTCCTTGAAGTCGTTCGTGCCAGATCGGTTGACCAGTGAATAAGCTATCAAAATCGTCTAATCTTTCTGGCAGGTTATCTAAAACATGGAGAATGTCGTCTCTCCAGCCATCGGGTAAGTCAGCAGCAACTCCACCGGGGCGGATGTAATTATGATTCATTCTTAGACCAGTAATTTTTTCAAAAAGTCGAAGAACTTCTTCTCTTTCTCTCCAGCCATAAATCATTGCCCCTACAGCACCAATATCCATTCCATTAGTTGCTTGGAAAAGCAGGTGTGAGCTAATCCGATTAAGTTCACACATCAGCATTCTGATCCAAGTAGCTCTATCAGGAATCTCAATTTCTAAGAGTTCTTCGGTTGCAAGCGAAAATGCTAACTCACTAAAAAGCGGGGATGAGTAGTCCATCCTTGTAACGTTTGTTGGCCCTTGCAAATAACTTAATTGCTCTCCTGTTTTTTCCATACCGGTATGGAGATAGCCAATAATTGGTTTACTTCTTACGACAGTTTCACCTTCCAGCTCAAGTGAAAGTCTTAAGACTCCATGCGTTGATGGATGTTGTGGACCCATGTTTATAACCATTCGGCGGTCGTCTGTGGGGTTATATGCTTGTACTTCACTCTCAGAAAGACGGAGGATTGCGGAATCTTCTCCGCGACGAAATACTCTTTCAGCGCTTTCTAAGTCTTGTTTGTGAGTGTGTTCTGCTTCTTGGCTCATCATGAACCTGGCGCTTCTTTAAATTGAACAGGAATTTGTCCAACATCGTAATCTTTTCGAAGTGGATAGCCATTCCATTCTTCAGGCATAAGAATTCTCGTCATGTCTGGATGTCCATCAAAATTAATACCGAATAGATCGTGCACTTCGCGTTCAAGCGCTTCTGACCCAGGATAAATATCAAAAAGTGTTGGTACTGATGGGTCATCCTCTGGTACTTGCACGCGGAGCCGGATTCTCTCTCTACTTGCGTGTGACAAAAGATTAATTACAATTTCAAAGCGCTCAGGCTTTATAGAAATAGGGAGATCACGTTTTGGATTTTCTAGATAATCTACTGCAGTCACATCTATGCATACAATGAAGCCTTCATCTCTAAGGTTTTGAATAACTTCAATCATATTTTCGCGATTCGGGTGAAGAACGTTTTGGCCACGAGAAATCGTTGAGGGAATTTGCTCCTCATTATTCACTTCTTTTTCTTCTGTAGCTTTCTCATCAGACATAATGGTTTTCTCACTTACCAATAATTACTTTTGTGGCTGTCTGACCATCTCGTTGTTCAACCATAATTCCTGCTCCAGCGCCCATTTCTTCTCTTCGACGGGTAATTTCTCCATTTTCGACTTTTTCATGAAGTTGAAGGATAGCGTGCATCAAAGTTTCTGGACCTGGAGGGCAACCAGGTGCGTAAACGTCTACTGGAACTATTTGATCAACGCCTTGCACCAAAGCATAGTTATTGAACATACCTCCGGAACTTGCGCAAACTCCCATGGAAATAACCCATTTGGGCTCCATCATCTGGTCGTATACTTGCCGAAGCACTGGAGCCATTTTTTGCGATACTCGACCGGCGACGATCATAAGGTCTGCTTGTCGAGGGGAGGCGCGAAACACTTCCATTCCCCATCTAGCTAGGTCATAATGAGCAGCACCAGTTGCCATCATTTCAAGAGCGCAACAAGCTAAGCCGAAAGTTGCTGGCCACATACTTCTTGTTCGGGACCATTTAACAAGGTCTTCAATTTTTCCAGTTAGGAAATTGTGGTCGAGTCCACCCAATCCATCTTCACTGATGTTGCTGGTTTCACCTAGTATCGGAATTTTTGGCATTAGGCGGCTTCCTCTTCTTCAAGAATTCTTCCTTCTAAACCAACTCGACGGATTGTCGAATTGGTTGTTCTATTTGGATCAAAAACTTTTTTCCTACTTATTTTCTTAACAGGGCCCCATTCAAGAGCACCATTAGCGATGATGTAAAGGAAAGATTCGAATACAGCAAAAGAGAAAATAAGCATGGCTACAAGCCCAAATAATCCAATCTCTCGAAATGTTGTCGCCCATGGGTACATAAAGATGATTTCAACGTCAAAGACGATAAAAATCATCCCCACGAGAAAGAATCTAACTGGGAAACGTTCTGGAAGATCCTGAGAGGATGTTATCCCGCACTCATAAGGATCTTGTTTAGCGTTTGTTGGTTGCTTAGGAGCTAAAAGACGTGATGCTATTAAACTCACTCCAGCAAAGATAATACCAAGTATTATCATTGCGAGGATTGGTAAATATTGGCCTAGCAAGGTTCCCCTCCTCTCTTATGGCCTAGCCGGCCGATGATGATTCCCATTCTTCAGTTCGTCTTCGGAGTTCAAGTTCTCGATATTTCAGCATGTAACACAAGCCAAAGAAGGCAAGCGCTGATCCAATCGTTGTTATAGCCGCAGGTAACCGTAAACTTCCAAGGTTCCTTTCCATTACAACCGAAACCATTTGTGCATCTGAATTAATTTCTGGGAATGGTGGTGCTTCTCCAGCTATTAATTCTTTGTCTAAGGTAGGTATAACTGTCACAACAACTCTATTTGTTGGGTGCCAGAAAATAATTGTGTTTCGTATTTCGTTCCAAACTCTGTCAACAACACCATCACTGTTTCGTTTTGGTTTCCCACCCTTTTGGAATGTATCTAATACAAAGAAATCATCGCTGGACCCGTTTACAAAAGGACTAGCTGGGTCACTTACTAGAAAAGCATCCGCAGATGCTATGGCTTCACCAGCACCGCTGGTAGAAAGCAACTTCCAAGAATTGAAACCCAGTAAACCATCGTCAGTTGCATCGTCAATGATGTCTTGACTGAGTGCAGCTAGTCCACTGACTGTTAACTGGTTTAATTTTATTTGTTGATCGTTAATTACTTTTTCTATTCTATTAGCTAGTTCCTCTTCGGTTAGGACTCTTGAATCCTCTATTCCACTTTGTTCAGCGTCTGTAATGAGTTCGTTATTGTCTTGCCGCGTCCTGTCTGCAAGGGTTTCTTGATCAACAGCAAGTTTCTCACCAACTGATTCGGTGCAGTATGGCTGTGGAGCATCATAATCGAGAAGCAAATCAACATTATTTTCTACAAAACGCGACCTCTGGACATCTACAGTTGCTTCCACTAAGCCAGGGCAATAAATATCAACTATTTGAGTAGCTGTGGTTACTTGAATTTCAGCAGATCCTAGTTTCTGTACATCGCTTTCAGATTCACCAAGATCGCCATAGATAATTTCTTTTGGTTCCCATGTTGGACTATCACCTGTTAAGCCGATTCCATAAATCCACCAAACAATTCCCATAACTAGCATCCAACCAAAGAATCCTGTTAGAGCGATTAGCGTTCCAAGCCTATTACCTAAATTAGTATTTAGAATCAGCCAAGTTGAACCAAATAGAACAAGGGAACCTACTAAAACTGTAAGTGCGCCTCGGATTTCTGGATCCCAACTAATTCCAGCTACGAGATGGAGAATCTGAATTCTATCTATCATTCAAGTTCTCTTTCGTATTCTACGATTGCAGCAATCTGTTCCAAGGACAGCATGCTTCCTTCCAATTCTGTTGCATTAGGTCCGAAGCCTGGCATTTGCCCTGATGGTTCACAGACACCATTTAGGCCGTATTGCAAATTAGGTTCGCAACCTACGGATATGAAAGCTGTTTGGTCCGCAGCGGAAGTGAATTGAGAAGTAACACCAATAAGTGAAGGGCCAAACCCTCCTCCTCCTGGTACTTCTGCATTTATCAACCCTTCAAGGTTTGGATTTGAAGCTAATACCTCATTGGCGTTCCACGATGACCCTGCAGTGTGGCATCTTGCGCATGCATACGCACCTGCACCTGCAGGATTGTTGAATAAATATTGTCCATATTTAGCAGCATTTGTTGCTGCCAAATTTGATAGATGCTCATCCAAAAGTTGTAAAACTTTGTTATCAATTTCATCTATAGCTTCGATAGTTGACTCAGAATTAGCTTTGATTTCTTGTTGTTCTTCCAGCGCATCGCCTAAACCGTCAATGAGATTATTGAAGCCTTCCTTCATTTCTTCATCGGATGCATCTTTCATGCTAGCTCGCATATCTACTAGGACGCTTTCTCGAAGACCATCACTAACTTCTGAGGCCATTTGCTCTGGTGTAAGTTGAATTGCAGCAAGATAGGCGACAAGTTCTTCAATTTGTTGCGTGGTTAACGGCCCACCACCTGGACCACCCCAAGCAGGCATCGGTGATTGTGGACGGCCATAATTGAGAACATGTGTAACTTCAGCTTTCGTGAACCGGTATAAAATTGCATTGAGCGCTGGAGCTGCCCAGTTAACACCAGAAATGTATCGTCCTTGTTCATCCAAAACAGTAAAGGCAGCTTGGCCGCCTACACCTGCTGCGCCATGACATTGAGCGCATAATTCTTCGTAAGCTTCTCCACCTCTGCTTGCGAATTGATTTCCTGTAAGATTCTCATAGCCTTCTTGCCTACCTGGTTCTCCTAGCCAGTAAAGCGGTAAACAGAGCGCAATTATTATCAGTACAGCTACTCCAGCTGTTAAAGCTATGTCCAATCTCCTCGTTTCAAGGATTTCATCGTCAAAATACTTTTTACGATTTGGGGCTAGTTCTACTTCAGCACCTATTTCTTTTCGGCCAGTTCGAATATTAATAAGAACATAAAGAGCAAAACCGGCAGCAACGATTATGGCTAATGTTAGCCCTATCGTTCTTTGTGTGGATGCTGCGTAAATTATCATTAGTTCGTAAATTCTTTTCTAAGTTTTTGGTTAATGGTCTGATTGGCCAATACAGTTAGGCCCTTCAGCTTCTTGTCCGGTTGTGTTCGTTCCTATAGGGGGTCCTTGGATAATAGTTCCTGTGTCTACAACAAAGACCCCATCATTTACTTCCATTGCGAAGCGATCCATACCTCTTGGGGCTGGCCCACCACGCTTTTCACCAACTCGATTATATTGAGAGCCATGGCATGGACACTCAAACCATTGAGAAGTTTGACATTCTGGAACTCTACATCCCAAGTGAGGGCATTTTTGATAGAGAGCTACAAGCCCTGATTGCATTCCAGCAAGTTCAGGAGATGAGTATGCTGCCTCAGCTTTTTTAATTGATCCTGCAGGGTATTTGGTGACCCACATTCGTCCTTCTGGGACATAAAGAAAACCATTTGCAGCATCTATTCTTGCTTGAACATCAGTAACATTTCCGACTTTGATTTTCGAACCGAAACCTCCTCCACCTCCGCCTCCGTATAGGAAAGCGATAACAGCTGCTCCGAAGCTACTTATTGATAGTCCCATCAAGGCGACGATGCTTCTATTCAAAAATTTGCGTCGTTCTACTCCGACAGCTTCTTCGTCAGGTGCTGTCCATGGAACTGGTGCGGCTACCTCAGGAATTTCTAGTTCATTTCCACCTAAGCGCTCAATTACTGCTGCTTTTTCAATTTCTCGGCCGCTAATCTGTGCCGGTTCAGTTGAACTATCTTCGTCGGAAACGTGAGCATCTAGGTCTCGTTGACGCGTTTCTTTGCTTAATTGACCTTCCGCTTTTCTAGTTTCATTATTTCGTGATGCTGCGAAAAGCAGTAGCGATCCAAGGATTACTACAGCAGGTATTGCAAATGCGAGGACTATCATTAACGAGTCCTGCTTTCTAAAGCAATTGTGCTAAGTAGATGAATAACGGTAGCCGGACGAAGGATCATAATTCGAAAAAGAGTCCATCTGCCCAAGGAAATATGAAGTTAAACCCAGGTCCACGGAAGAAGGATCCAATCATTACCAAGACCGCCCAAAACATTAAATGAATCGTCATTAATGAAATAGCAAATTTACGGTCCTCTGGTTTATTTGAAGGATTTTTATCAATATATGGAGCCAAGATTAATAGGAATAGAGCTAACCCTGGGATGGTTACACCGGCGACCATTGGGTGAAACATTGTTAGAAGTTCTTGCAGCCCTAAGAAGTACCAAGGTGCCTTTGAAGGGTTTGGTGTTTGATTAAAGTTTGCTAACTCAAGTAAAGGAGCATTTACGAAAATTGAGAAGACAACAGAGAATGCAGTTACTGCTAATGCAGCAACAAATTCAACAACAAGTAAGTGAGGCCAAACGTGAACCTTATCGACGGGTTTAAGCTTGACATCCTGTATGGACCCTGACTTAACAACAGCAAGAAGCCTTTGTGTATGGCCAGCTGGTCCAGAAGCTGTAGGAGGTGGCGGTAGTGCCGAGTCAACTTGTGCTCCAGAGTCTTTGGTTGCAAGTACTGTTTCTCTGTCAGTAGCAGCTTTTGTTCGGTCAAGTAGCTCGTCAGGAACTTTGCTTTCAGAAACCTGTTCAGAAACGGATGCAGTACTTTCTTCTGCATTCGCCCGTGCTTTAGCTTCTTCTGCTCTTTTTAATAAATGTTCTGGAATTTCAGCCATAATTTTTCTCGTCCTATAGCGGACCTGAGATACCTCCATCTTTCCTTACTCGCCAAAAGTGAATTGCCATAAAAATAACTGCTACAAAGGGCAGCATGAGAACGTGAAGAACATACCACCGCAGCAAAGTGTCAGTTCCTATTTCAACTCCTCCAAGCAGAACGAAACGCACTTGGTCGCCGAAAACAGGGGTATACCCCATCATATTAGTACCCACTGTCACAGCCCATAGAGCTAGTTGGTCCCATGGGAGTAGGTAACCTGTAAAGGAAAGCAGCAGAGTTAATGTCAAAAGTATAACCCCTATAACCCAGTTAAATTCTCGTGGAGCTTTGTAAGCTCCGTGATAGAAAACGCGAGCCATATGGAGGAAAACAGAGAGAACCATTAAGTGGGCAGCCCATCTATGCATATTTCGAACTAATAGGCCAAAGGTTACTGAAGTTTGAAGCGTATATATATCATCCCATGCCTGCGCAGCTGTTGGACGGTAGAAAAACATCAAAAAGATTCCTGTAACCGTGAGCAGAATGAATAGAAAGAAACTTAGTCCACCTAAACAAAGCGTGTAACTAACCTTAACAGCGTGTCGCTTTACTTTAACTGGATGTAGATGATAGATAAGGCTGTTCATAACAACGTATGATCTATTACGAGGACTATCGGAATAACCTTTTCTAAAAATTGACCCAGGGCGGAAAATTGAATTCCATGCTTGGGAAGATTTAGTTTTTTCTCCAAGTGACTGTTTTGGCACCTTAATTCCTTACCTTCATCTTAAAAAATTGCTTCTTTTTTTCTGTTTTCATTTCCATTTATTTTTAGCCCAATCTCATTCCGTATCCATAACCATGGGTAGGCATTCGTTGATGCTGATCCCCATCAGCTGGCGGATCCTCGACTTTGCCAAGGATAATAACGCCAGTAGGGCATCTATCTACACATAAAGCACACCTTGTGCATACGTCATCATCAATCGTAAATATGACGTGATCTGTGGGGTCGTCCCCTGGTTGTTCTGTACCTATAGCTTCATCGATTGCCTCGGGACGCACCATATGAATACATTTCCAAGGGCATATATCTACGCACCCTTCGCACATAATGCATTCAGATTGATCTATATGAATGAACTGTTTTGGTTTAACCGCTTTTGATAACCAGTCGCGATCAACTTCTTGCAGAACATAATCATCTCTAAATTCAGGAAGTGGAGGATTTGCGTCTAAAACACCCATTTAAGATGACCCTTCTTTTAATAGAGGCCTGCCATAGGAGGATTCTTCAATCTCTGGCGGAGCTACTTTTCCTCGATTTTGCCAGATTGACCAAAGCGCAACATTCGCTACTAAGCCAAGTCCATATATAACGATAACTATTAGGTCACCTACAACTAAATAATTTAATTTAAAAGGTAGGGCCCATTGGAGGATGCCTTCACCGTTTGTAAATCCAAAGTTGGTTGGACCAACTAAAAATTTGTCTGCTCGCCAAGAAAGGTCGTTGCTTGCAAAGGTTAGCCACTGATGAGGTACCACTCCATAAATCCAGAACAAGAAAAGGAACACATAAACTGACCAAACGTTAGCTTCTGCCCAGGTAGCTTCTTGGTCTATTGGTCGGCGCCGTGCATATTCTAGAATTCCGACAGTCATGATAACTGCAATAATCCAACTCAAAACAAAAGCCGTGTTGAGGTAGGGGAATTGGCGACCATTTGAGTCTCTTGTCATTCCGACCCAAAAAGCCACGATGGCGAATATAGCTACGGTCGCTGTGATCATTGCTCCGTAGAATTTTGTTACTGCTACATCGACAGGCCTTGTTTGGGCCACTTTGTACTTCCCCTCGTGAGTGGTTCACAAGTAAGCTTTTACTCACTTTGAGCATAAGCGCTTATCTAATTTTTACCACGACATTTCAGCCGTCTACACATCGTGGCACCCTTCTTAGAGAAAAGGGTGAATTATGTAATTTAAGTTTATTTTCGTATTTTTTATTTTATAACTGTATAGGTCATAAAGAGTTGAAAAAAGTTGCTTTTGCTGGTCTTTATTTTTGCATAATTGGTTGATTTTGGGGAAGTTAATATTATTAGAATTCATAAGTTTTTCCCTAAGATGTCTTTCTAATTAATACTCTTGATGGCAATTTCGGTTATTTCTGCATTTTTCGGAGATTAGACAAAAGTGAAAAGGGTTTGCCTTGACTAGGCGAACATCTATGTTTGGGAACTATTGTTATGAATCGTAAGGCACAGCGTATAGTCGCTCCTAGGGTTTTTCTGTAGAGTAAACCCCTAGAAGAAAAGGAAGGGTAGTGTACCTAGTACACATGTACGTATACATAGAACACAGAAAAGCTAAAGAAGTTCTCTTATCAGGCAAGTCCCTTGATTTTTCTCTAATACCTGCCCTTGGAGGCTGCAGTGGTTGAAATCCCAGATTATTTAATAGAAAGATCTCGAGAAGCTCGAGCTCGGTTTACTGGAGATGCTCCAAGTGGTGCTGCCGATAGTGGGAGTTCTACAGAAACAGCTATCGCTGCAACTGAATCTGCTCCCGTGGAA
>CENF01007406.1_pt1 | contig 23768 bp, 25 predicted proteins | sample 361291 | NCBI WGS metagenome assembly CENF01 (sample SAMEA2619399, study PRJEB7988) | marine metagenome | isolation source: saline water (ENVO:00002010), including | reverse complement strand
AAACGATAAAATATTTGTCTATGAAAATATAAATTATAGAAACAGCTATACTTATCGAGTTGAAGGCGAAGTAAATAAGCCTGGTACTTACCCTTTTTCAGAAGGCACTACTGTTGGAGACGCTATAAAGAATGCTGGGGGGCTTACAACTTTATCATCATTAAGAAATATTGTTGTATTTCAAGAATATACTGAACTTAATGAAAATGATGAGCAGACTACAAAATCTGAAAGTGTAGCAAATATTCATAAAGATTTTGTATTAGGATCTAATTCTGTTATAAAAGCTCTCCCTTCTGAAAATGTAATTAAAGTTGAAGGGAATGTGTATAATCCTGGGTTAGTCTCATATTATAAAGGTCTAACTATGTATGGCGCAATTGAGCAGGCTGGCGGACATAAGCCATATAGCATGAAAAAAAGAGCATATGTTAGAAAAGCTAACGGGGAAATAGATAAAGCAAATTTATTTCGAGGCAGAACTAAAAGACTATTCGCAGGAGATACTGTAGTTGTTCCAGCTGACCCAAATCCATCTGATTTTGACATTACTACCTTTTTAGCAGATATATCAACAACATTAGCCAACATAGCAGCTATCCTTCTTATAGTTGATAATAATAATTAATTCAGCGTGAAATTAATTCTTCTCCGTCATGGTGAAAGTCAATGGAATCTTGAAAATAGGTTCACTGGATGGAAAGATGTTTCATTAACAAAAGTCGGAATAGCAGAAGCCACTTTTTCAGGTAAACAATTACTGAAAGCCAACATTAAAATAAATAGTATTTATACTTCCTTGCTTAATAGAGCAACAGAAACTGCAGATATTGTGGCTGATATAATAAATTTTTCCAAAGATGACATTAATTATGACTGGCGTTTGAATGAGAGACATTATGGAGCGCTACAAGGATTAAATAAATCTGAAACAGCTAAAAAATATGGAGAAAAACAGGTGCATATTTGGAGAAGAAGTTATGATATTCCACCGCCTTTGTTATCTGAAGATGATAATAGACATCCAATGTTAAATAACAAATTTAAGAATATTAAAAGCAATCTACCTACTGGAGAAAGTTTAAAAAATGTAATTGATAGATTATATCCTTTTTGGAAAAAATACGTTAGCAATCTCAGCGAATCGAAGGGTGATTACTTGATTGTAGCGCATAGCAACTCCTTAAGAGCGATTGTTAAGATCCTAGATAATTTATCAGATAAAGAAATCATGTCTGTAAATATTCCAACTGGAGTTCCCCTCGTATATACAATAGATCGAGACTTAAATGTTATAGAAAAAGAATATTTAATTGATAAAGAACACCTAAAATCAAAACAAAAGATTGTAGAAAATCAAGGTAAAGTAAAATGAAATTTGATTTTTCAGATATAACAATTTTAGTTGCTGGTGATTTTATGATAGATCACTATATGATGGGAACATCTAATAGAATGTCCCCAGAAGCACCAGTGCCCGTAGTAATTCCCAATAAAGAATATTCAATACCTGGAGGTGCTGGAAATGTAGCTATGAATTTATGCACAATGGGTGCAAATGTCATATGCTCAGGAATTATAGGAGATGATATTTGGGGAGAAAAATTACTTTCACTACTTAAAGATAATGATATAAATATAGATGGTATAGATATTATCAAAGATCATCCCACTACATTGAAACAAAGAATCTATTCTGATGGAAAACAAGTTGCGAGGGTTGATACAGAAAAAATAATAGACTGGGAACCTAATTTTCTATCAAAAGATCTTAATAGGTATGACGCTTGTATATTATCAGATTACAATAAGGGTGTAATAAAGAATGCGGATATTGATACAAGCATATTGATTGTAGACCCTAAAAAAGATGATTTTTCTTTATACAAAAATGCGCATATCATTACTCCTAATCTTAACGAATTGCAGAAAGCTACCAAAATTCAAATTGATGATAATGAATCAATTATAGATGCTTGCAATGAACTTATTAGAAAACATAATTTTAATTATATAGTCGCAAAAAAAGGTGCTGAAGGTATGATCGTGGTAGGAAAAAATAATTTTGTAACAAATATTGAAGCCCATTTTGTTAAAAATGCAGATGTTACAGGAGCAGGAGATACTGTAGTTGCTGCTTTATCTACAGCATATGCTAAAACTCAAGATATAGAACTTTCTGCTCGCTTTGCAAATAATGCAGCTGCTACAGCTGTAAGTAAATCTGGTACTGCAACTGTTACTATTAATGAGATTAATAATTATATTGAATCAAATATATGAACGACTTAATAAAAAATTCTCTAAAAACCCATTCTGAGGCTTTACAGCTTATTAATGAATCTGATATCATTAATTCAGCCAATATTATCCTAAATGCTATCAATGAAGGTAAAACAATATTTTGGTGTGGTAATGGGGGAAGCGCATCTCAAGCAAATCATCTATCTGCAGAGCTTATAGGAGGAATGTATCAAAAAAAAATTAAACCTTTTAAATCTATATGCCTAAATACTGATACAGCATTTATTACTGCCTGGTCTAATGATGATTCATTTGATAATATATTTTCTCGCCAGCTAGAAGCTCTTAGCGGGCCTGGAGATGTCATGATTGGTTTATCAACGAGTGGTAATTCTTCTAACATACTAAACGGTGCAATATTTGCTCACTCAAATAAATTAAAAGTTATATCTCTAACAGGTAATGATGGTGGAAAGTTAAAAAGTAACTCAGATATAAATATCAATATTCTTAGTGATAGCACTCAACGCATTCAAGAAATGCACATCTTAATAGGACATATTCTCTGTGATATCGCTGAACAATCTTTATAGATTTTTACCTATACTAATTCCTAAACCCTTATTGTAATCATTATTAACTATAAAAAAATTAACCTGACTTTTTTCATTAATGATCTTACTAAATCCTAGTTTATATTTCACCTTGTCACTTATATTTGTACGCTTAGAAATCTTCATTGAATAATTATAATTTTTCAAGAATTTTCCTTTAATTCCTATATGTAAAACAGCAGTATCTATTGCATTTAAATGATCAATAAAAGGATTTCCCAATGTATAATTTTTATAACTCCATCCAAATCCATATAGACCATGATTATAATATTCTTCACCAACATATGGAGGGTTTATAAACTGATTTGTTGTATTTAAATATTCGATTAATATAGTAGTATTAAACAAGTAATCTTTAAGCTCCATTCCCCATAGACCATCAGTTTTGTTAGCAAATCTAAGACCGCTGGTATCCTCAAATAAATGTTGATAGTATAATTTTAGTATTTTATCATTATTTTTTTTCTCAAAAGAAAAATCCCAGATTCCTAAATGATTACCCAGAGAATTAGCATGAGGAAAATCTATTGGACCATCATCTGATATCAATACTTTAAAAAAATTTGATATTGTGCGTGGTTGGTTACCAGCATATGTTATATTACCGCCCCACATAGCTTCATGAACAAAACCTAAACTTAGTTTATAATTATTATTAATAATATTCATATAAAGAAATTTTTCATGTAATAAGGGTTCTTTTTTATAAATATCATTCTTATTAAACACTCCATGAGCAATACCAAAATCAAAACTAATATTATCTTTTTTTTTAATTATATAGGATGTCACCAATCCAATTTTTGGCATAGATTGAGCATTGTGACTAATAAGCATGGAACCTGAGCTGAGTTCATCATTTAAATAAGTACTGAAATCTCTATAATATCGCCCAATTCGAATGAACGTATTTTCAGTGAGATTATGTTTAACAAACGATTCATTTATATAAACTCTTTCTAGGTTATTATTGAAATCAGTAAAAAGATTAACCATGTATGTGGTATTTGATTTTTTTAAATTAAAACGACTTTCAAATCCAAATTTAGAAATTTCACGACCAAAATTATTTTTTTGCAACCACCAGTAATGCATATCAATAGGATTTCTTTGAATAGTTAAGCTAATAACTTTTTCTTGAGATTGAAGTACATTGATTAAAGATAAAATAATCAATATGGTAAAAGTATAGCTGCGAAAATTATTTTTTAATGGCTTTGACATAGAATTTCCAATCCATTACTTCAATAGTTGAATGTTTGCTAATATCAAAAGATTGAAATTCTTGAAGAGGAAAAACTCTTTTTTCGATACCATTAACTAAGATTCCCATTGGCATAACAAAATTATCATTCACATTATCCCATCTATAATAGAACTCAGAATCTGTTTGGTAGTATTCTAATTCAGGTTGATTCGGACTATAAAAATACTGTTCTGAAAAGTATGTATAATCAGTTCCCGTTTTTTCTTTAACCTTATTAAAGAAATCTTCTGTACTTACATGGCTTTTCGCATTTTCAACCATAAATTCTTTTAGTATACCAAACCAAATAGCGTCATTATTAATAGCACTTCTCAAGGTATGCATTACCCAAGCACCCTTCATATAAGTGTCGCCATTTAAAGCCCAATAATTTTCATCTTCTGGACCTACAATAGGTATTTTATTTTGAATTCTTGATTTGATACTTTTTAAATAATCAACACTCACTTCGTAGCTATTGAATTTATCTTCAAAGTACAATGCCTCAGTATAGACTTGCAAACCTTCATGAATCCAGATATGTGTTGGATCAATTGCTGTTACGCTATTACCAAACCATTCATGTCCGCTCTCATGTATAATCAGTGGATCAATTACTCCATACATTCCCCAGCTGCTGCTTCTAACTCCATTATAGATACTAAATCCGTTTCCATAGGTTACAGCTGACTGGTGTTCCATCCCTAAATATGGAACTTCAATTAGTTTATACCCATCATCCCACCACTGGTAGTCTCCAAAATATTTTTCATAAAAACGTATAACTTCTTTTGATTGAGGAAAGTAGTTTTGTGCAACTTCTTTATTATAGTCTAACACATAATGATTCATGTAATGGGTTGTATTTTCTTTTATAAATGTATCTTGAACAGCAACATAATTTCCAATTTGAACAGATATATTATAATTATTAATTGGATTGTTAACAAACCACTCATAGGTGGTTTTGTTATTTTCTTTTTCTACCACACTTCTTAGTTGACCATTAGCAATACTCATTAAATCAGATGGTACAGTGAAAACCATTCTAACACTATCTGGCTCTTCAGATATGTGATCTTTATTAGGCCACCAAATTCGTGCACCTTCACCTTCACAAGAAACCGCTACCCAATCTCTATCATTCTTGTCTTTAGACCATGTAAATCCGCCTGCCCAAGGTGGATTATCAGCACTTTGAGGTATTCCATTATAATGAATTGTAAAGTCAAATAACGTATCTTTATCAATAGTTTGATTGAAATATACCATAACAGCATCTTCTTCTCGATAATATTTAACCGGACTATCTTGATAAGTAATTTTTTGAATATTTAAATTCTTGGCTAAATCGACTTGTAGAGCATCAATCTCATCAAGACTTTTTGCTTTAATAGTTACAAAGCCATCAATTGATTTTTGTTCAATATCAAAATCTATATTAATATCATAATAAGTTACGTCATATGAACTGCGATATTCATTTAAAAATCCCATCAAATAATTATTACGCGTTAATTCCGGTGTATTTGTCTGAGAGCCATGAGGTCTCAAATTGGCAATGTCCCCATTGCAAGCAACTAGCAAACTACAAAAAATGAGTATACTATATCTTTTTTTCATAATAGGTGGTTGATTGAAACATGTTCTTAGCAAAAATAATATAGTATAATAGAACACAAAATAAAAACCAAAGAACTATAGCGAACGCCTCTTTAATTGCGAATAGTATATAAGCGATAGCAAAATATACTATCCATTTTATCCAGTTTGGTTGATTCCATAGCTTTAGTAATAAATTCATCGTTTTGCAAAATAATACAATTTGTTATAATAATCTAATGCTTCATCATATATTGATTGATATTTTTTATCTAACTCGCTTTGATTTATTGAAAATTTCTGAAAATGGGTCGTGGTAATCACATTATCATACCAATGCTTCCACCAAATACCATCTTGAGGATGATTTCCTTTCTGCCATTTCAACATAGAACTATCAAATTCTAAACCAATACTGTTGCACCACTGCGATAATATTTTTTCAGGATTGTTAAGTAAGATATTTGAGTCAATCACAATAAATTTTTTACCAACCTTATCCAAATACCTCATGATGTTATATTGCTGAGGATATCCGAGCTCATCTACATGATTGAGAGTATTTTTTTTAATATAAGAGTTTATTACATCCCTAGGATGGCGAATTAGAATACAGTTTTCAAATTTTTTAATCCAATCAATATTATTCAAATCAATTAAGTGATGTGCCATATGTTTCTGATACCAATGTTCTTTACCATTTGGTATTTTAGAGGTAAGACTTGTAACAACATCATCATATTTATTAGGATAATATTTGATAATTTCTTTATGCATTGGATGTTTTAATTGCTGCTTTCTAAGGTAATAAGCATAAAAGGGTTCATCTGAAATAAATGAATCTGCCCTAGATGACCAAGATCTCATTAGTGCAGTAGATATATTTCTTGGTCCTGACCAGCAAGCAACCCGCATATTAGCCAATATAGTTTTGAATTTCTTGATTATATAATGCTCTAATTTTATTCACTAAAGAATCAGAATTGGTAGATTCCAGTTTTTTGCCTTCTAATTGTGAAACAGGAATAATTCCTGCAAATGTACCTGTTACAAAAGCCTCATTACAGTTTGCAATATCTTCGAAAGTAAAATTAGTTTCAGAGCATGCTATATTATTTTGATTACATAATGAAATAGCTTTTCCTCTTGTAATTCCGTTTAAGCAATATTGTCCAGTAGAAGTTAAAACTCTATCATTTTTAATAAAAAATAAATTAGTGGAGTTACATGTACTAATATTACCATTCATATCATTCATGATTCCTTCATCATACCCAAGCTTATTTGCCTCTATACTTGCTAAAATACAATTTAGTTTACTAAGAGTATTGTAATGAGGACTTAGTATGCTATCATTAGGTCTTACATTAGGAACTCTTCCAATATTTACACCTTTTATGTAAGTATTTGGGTCTGTCTCTTTATATTCAGGGATAATAACTAGATTAATTGGACCTATGTTTGCATTAGGATTTTGGTATGGAGTAATTTTGTCCCCTCTAGATACAACCAAACGAATGTGTATATTATCGTCCATCTTATTTTTATCTAGAACTTTATTTATTTGATGAATCACTTCTTGTTTTGAATAAGATATGTCCAATGAAATACCCTTAGCGCTTGCGTATAGCCTCTCAAGATGATCTTCTATAAAAACGAGTGAGGATTTATGAAGTCTAACTCCTTCCCAAACGCCATCTCCAAGTAAGAAACCACTATCAAAAACAGAGATTTTTGCTTCATTCCTATGAAATAACTCTCCATTTATATTAATAAAAATATCTTCATTTTTTGGATTCGATATGTATGAATGACTACTCATGTGTGGGCCCACAGGGACTTGAACCCCGAACCTGCGGATTATGAGTCCGTTGCTCTAACCAATTGAGCTATGGGCCCCAAAAAATAAATTATTAATTCTTGAAAATCTTGTTTAAAATATGATAATTATGGCAAAGAAAAAAATTAATATTTTAATTACTGGTTGTGGTGCACCAGGTATTCCAGGAACAGTATTTTCAATCAAGCAGTTCTCAGATCAGTATGATATTTTTATTTTAGGGACAGATACAAATTCTTTAGCAGTAGGAAAACATTTTTGTGATAAATTTGCAGTCATACCATCTTTTAATGATACAAAGAATTATTTAAAATCTTTAATAGACTTATGTGAAAAAAATAATATAGATGTAATTATTCCGCAAAATACTCTTGAGCTAGAAATTTTATCCAAAAATAAAATTTCGTTTGAACAAGTAAATACTAAAATTTTAATATCGGATAACATTGCAATTAAAAAATCCAATAATAAATTTGAGCTAATGAAAGTAGCTGAAAAAATTGGTATTCCTTATCCATCATATACTCAGGTTGGTAACATTCATGAACTAAAAGAAGCTTTAATTTCATTTGGCTGGCCAAAGAAAAAAGTTGTTGTAAAACCTCCACTATCTAATGGCTCAAGAGGAGTTAGAATTATTGACGAATCAATTGATTTAAAGGAAAAGTTTTTTAATGAAAAGCCAGGAATTCTAAGCACAAATTTTGAAATTATAAGTCTTATGTTGGGTGATGAGTTTAATACTTTACTTGTTATGGAATATCTTGATGGTCCGGAGTACTCTGTTGATATTTTTAGACATCAAAGTGTTGAAATAGTAGTACCAAGATCTAGAGGATCAATTAAAAGTGGAATCACTTTTTTTGGAACAATTGAAGATAATGATTTAATCAAGGAATATAGTTTGAAATTATCAAGAGCATTAAATTTAAATTTTTGTTTTGGTTTTCAGTTCAAAATGAAAAATAATATTCCCCATATTATTGAGTGTAATCCAAGAGTTCAAGGATCAATGGTAATATCTACATTAGGGGGAGCAAATATAATTTTTAATAGTGTACTCGCTTTATTAAAATTTGACTTGATAAAAATGGAAGTAATTCAAAATACTACATTTACAAGATATTGGGGTGGTATATCAGAAAACAGTAAGAATAAAATTATAATATGATTTATGGGATAGACATAGATGGTACTATATGTACCACTAATTGTGAATATAAAGACGCAAAACCATATAGCCAGGTTATAAATAAAATTAATTTACTTTATGAAGAAGGACATAGGATTATTTTTTTTACTTCTCGAGGGTATAAGTCTGGAACAGATTGGTATAATTTTACAAAAAAACAGATTGATTCTTGGGGAGTTAAATATCACGAATTAAAAATGGGCAAACCCCAGTTCGATCTATTTATTGATGATAAAGCTGTATCAAATACTCAGTGGTATAAAGATAATAATCTAGAAATCAATACATAGTTTATTTGAAAGTTTTTATGGTGCTTTTAATATGATCTCTGTATTTAATTGATTTATTTTTAAGAACTTTTTCAATTGTTTTACTAACATTTTTCTCACTTTCAATCCACCAGATTGGATGAATTCCTATCTGAACGTTTTCACCACTATTAAATTCTTCAGAATCAATTGGATTACCAAATCTAAAATTTCCACCAGAGTCAGCAAAATACTTTGCATTCTCAGTCAATTTCTTTTCATATGTGTTAGGGATAGTAAAGTATTTGTCAGGTTTATTAAGAAAGTTTTCATTTGGCCTATGTATACTTGTGATATAAATTTTTTCATCAAAAACTTTATTAAAAATTTCCATTTCAAAAATAAAACCAGACTTTGGATCACTATATATACTCAGATCAAAATGTAAAGATATTTCATGTCCCAACTCTTTAATTCTCTTTACTTTTGCAATATTTTTATCACTTAGCAAGTTATAGGATTCGTTCGTTAAAAGAAAAAAATATGTTGATGAAATGTTTAAATCATTTTCAATGTAGGCCATTTTAAGAGCTAAATCTATTGAAATATCAACATCGTGCCTTAATATAATTTGCCTATTATCATTAACATCTAATTGATTAAAATTTATAAAATTATAACTTTTACTTATAAATTTTTTTATAAAAATTTTATAATCACCAATTAGCATAATTGATAATAACTATTTTAGAATAGTAAAACGAATATTTTTTAAAATTAGTTTATTTATTTTTTTAACTTATATTTCCTTATGAATTTTATTGACCTAGGTAGACAGCAAAAAGAGATAAGATCTAATATAGATAAACGTATCAAGAGTGTATTAGACAATGGAAAATATATCCTTGGCGATGAAGTCAAAGATTTTGAAAATCAATTGTCAGATTTTTGTGGCGCTAAACATGCAATTGGCTGCTCTAATGGAACTGATGCAATTATGTTAGCCCTAATGGCTCTTGACATTGGGCCAGGTGATGCGGTTATTACTGTACCATTTACATATATTGCAACAATTGAAGCTATAGCTGCTGTAGGGGCAACACCTATTTTAGTTGATGTTTATGATTCTACATTTAATATTGATATCGGTAAAATTGAAGAAGCTATTATAAATTCAGAAAAAAATGTTAAAGCAATAATGCCAGTAGATTTATTCGGTCTACCTGCTCGACATCGTTTAATAAATGAAATTGCTAAAAAATATAACTTATATGTAATAGATGATGCAGCTCAGGCATTTGGTGCATCAAAAGACGATAAAAAAATTGGCACCTTTTCAGATATTTCAACAACATCTTTTTTCCCAGCGAAACCACTAGGTTGTTATGGAGATGGTGGAGCAATATTCACAGATTCAGTTGACCTGAACGAAAAATTAAGATCGTTGGCTGTTCATGGCAAAGGAACAGATAAATATGATAATATTAGAATAGGTATGAATTCTAGGCTTGATACTCTTCAAGCTGCTATTCTTATAGAAAAATTAAAAATATTTCCTAAAGAAATTATTCAAAGAAATTTGATTGCTGACTTCTATAGAGAAAGATTTGAAAATTTAAATATTTCATGCCAGTATATACCTAAAGGATATAAATCTGTATATGCGCAGTTTTCAATAATATTAAAAAACGAAAGTCAAAGAAATTCAGTTCAAAAAGCTTTAAATGAAGGTGGTATACCTTCAGTTATTTATTATGTAATTCCAGGTCATCTTCAAAAAGGATATAAATACTTAGGATACAAAAAGGGAGATTTTCCAGTATCAGAAGATTTATCAAGGAGAATTTTAAGTCTTCCAATGCACCCTTACTTAAATCTAAATAATATCGAAAAAATAACTAATGTTATCAAAAACAATTTAAATTAGAGGATAAAATAATGCGAACTGATAAAAAAACTGCTTCAATTGGAATTATCGGAAAAGGTTTTGTAGGCACTGCTGTTGCACATGGTTTTTCTCATCAAACTGGGTATGGAGCAGATATTAAAATTTATGATATAGACCCTGAAAAAACACAAAATTCTTTAGAAGAGACTGTTAATAATTCTGAGTTCATATTTTTATCTGTCCCAACTCCTGCAGATAAGAATGGTTTTAACGATCTTTCAATCGTGAAAAAAGCATTATCAGATATAAATGAAGTGTCTACTCATCCAGACAATATAATTTTAGTAAGATCGACAGTTGTCCCTGGTACTACAAGAACTCTTCAGAATGAATTCCCTAAATTAAGAATAATTTTTAACCCAGAATTTTTAACTGAAAGATCTGCTAGTTTTGATTTTATAAATCAAACAAGAGTTGTATTAGGGGGTGAAAAAAAATATACAAATAGAGTGAAATATTTATATAAAAATAGATTTGGCGATTTTTTACCAGTCCTAGAAACAAATTTTGAAACTGCTGAGATGATTAAATATATGAATAATTTATTTTTTGCTACAAAAGTATCTTTTCTAAATGAAATGAAATTGCTAGGTGATAAAGTAGGTGTAGATTGGAGTGATGCAGTCGAAGGATTTATTCTCGACGGAAGAATTGGTCATTCTCACCTTGCAGTGCCTGGACCTGATGGAAAGTTTGGATTTGGAGGTAGTTGTTTCCCTAAAGATATTCAAGCCTTAATAAATTTTGGTAAAGAAAATAATGTTGATATGAATGTTCTTAAGGGCGCTTGGGAAACAAATCTATTTGTTAGACCAGAAAGAGACTGGGAACAATTAAAAGGAAGGGCAGTTACTTCTGATGCAAAAAAATCAACAGAATAATCAAATTATATGGCTAACCGGTCAACCTGGAAGTGGAAAAACAACTTTAGCAAATGCATTAAAAGCTAAGTTTGAATCTACTACTAATAAGGTCTTAATAGTTGATGGTGATGATCTCAGAAATATTACAACTAACAAAGATTATTCAAGAGCTGGTAGAGAAAAAAATATAATAACAGCGCAAAAAATCTCTCTTTTTCTATCAAATAAAAACTATATTGTTTTAGTTTCAATAGTTGCTCCTTATAGAGCACTCAGAGAGAAATTCAAAAAACATAATTTTGTACATGAGATTTTTGTTCATACTACCGAAATAAGAGGGCGAGAGAATTTCTTTGTTTCAGATTACGAAAAGCCTTTAGAAAATTTTCTTGATATAGATACAACAAACAAAAGCGTCGAGGAGTGTATTGATGAAATATTCAATGTTTATAGGTAGATGGCAGCCTTGGCATGCTGGACATCGTTGGTTAATTGATCAGCGATTAAATGAAAATAAAAATGTTCTTATTTGCATAAGGGAGACAGAAGTAGATGAAGATAATCCTTTCACTACTAAAGAAATTAAAACTAATATAGAAAATGAGTTAAAAGATTTAGTTGAATTAAAAAGAGTAAAAGTAATTATCATTCCTGATATAGAGTCTGTAAATTATGGAAGAGGAGTTGGATACGAAATTATCGAACATTATCCACCAGGAGAAATTAAAGAGATTTCTGCTACAAAGATAAGAAATGAAATGAAAAAAAATCAAAATGATTAATATTTTAAGCAGATTAGTTAAAAATTTTATATTGATTCCTTTTCTATTATCATTATTTATTGCTTTTTTAGGTTCAGTTATTTTAACAAAGAAGTATGAAAGTGTATCTAAATTAATACCAATTGGCTCTTCAGAAAAAATGTCACAAGCCTCAGCTGTTGGAGGTATCCTAGGTTTTAATTTAGACAGTGGTGTTGCTGAAAATCTTTCTTCAGCATCTTATTTCCATCTTATTCTGAAAAGTAATTCAGTTTTATCAAAACTTATGCTAATAAATCTCGGAGATAATTTTGACAATAAATTATTGATTGAATATGATACTGGTAAATCAATAGATAATATCGAACAAAACTTAATCGATAGTACAATAGCAAAATTTAAAGGAGAACATATAAGTGTCTCAAAAGATCGTATATCCAATTTGATAACAATTTCATCAGTTTATGAAGATCCTCTTATTGCAAAAATGATAAATGAATTTATAATTAATGAATCAATAAATATTCAGCGTCTATCAAACAATGATTATACAAAAAATAGAAAAGATTATTTATTTAAAAGAATAAACGAGGTTAAAGTAGACTTAAATGTTTCAGAGCAGGATATGATTTCTTTTTTGAGAACAAACAAAGAAATTTCATCAAAAGCATTGGAAGTTAAATATGATAAAATTAATCGTGAGATTGTCATATTTAATGGACTACTAACAACTTTAATGCAAGAATTGGAAAAAACTAAAATTGAAGAAAACTCCGATAACAATGAAATTCAAATCTTAGATCAACCATCTTTACCATCTTCAAAATCTTCTCCAAACTTATCCTTTATTTTTCTCTCTACTTTTATGTTGTCGTTTGCGCTGCTTATAATACTTCATATCTATAGAAAAGAAACAATTAAATTGATAGAATCTTTTGAATCCATTAACTGATAAACTCTTAAAAGGCAATTACAGCAAATTTTTTAAAAAGTTTGCTTTGACTTTTTCAGGTACCAGTTTTGCACAATTAATTACAATTTTATCTGCTCCATTTTTAACTAGAATTTATTCAGTGGAAGACTTTGGATTATTTACCTACTTTTTTTCAATTATATCAGTTTTTTCAGTAGTTCAATCATTGAAATTTCAACATTCAGTTGTTGCTGAGAAAGATGGGCTAAAATCGTTTTATCTTTTATTTATTTCATCTGCCGTAATTATAATAATGACCTGTTTAATTTATTTTATTTTTTCATTAGAAACCCCTTTGAGAAATATTTTACAAAACTATGACTCTTTACTTTTATTAATCTGTTTATCAGCTGGGTTAATGGCTTTTTATGATTTAGGGTATAATTATTTGGCTAAACTTGGACTATTTCGTTATCTGATTACTGTAAAAATTACACAAAGTTTCTTTATTATTATTTCTCAAATCCTCCTCTCTTTTGAGGAATTAAGTAATACAGCAGGTATACTTAAATATGGAATAATTAATATTCCCTTTGGTGGAAATGGCTTAATAGCTGGTTATTTTATTGGACAGCTTATATCATGTACTTTATTGTTTATCATTATTTTTTTAACTATAAAAAAAGATAATACAAAACTTAAAAAATTAAACTTTCAAAAGATTTTTAATATTTTTAGTGAAAATAAAAAATTTATTTTTTTTACAATGCCTGCAGAGCTATTAAACACATCTACATATTTTTTAATCATTTATTTTATTACAAATAATTTTGGAATCGTATATGCGGGTATATTTGGATTAGCCCAAAGAATAATTATAAGCCCCCTTAATTTAATTAGTACATCTTTTTTAGATGTGTTTAAAAATTCAGCTACGCAAGAAATTCGTAAAACAAATAAAATGATAAATTCATATAGAATGTTATTTAGAATTTTAATATCAATTTCTATACTTGTGTTTATTTTTATTTTATTAACTAAAAACTTTTATGGTTTGATATTTGGTCCAGATTGGAGCGCCACAGGTAATTTAGTTTTGATTTTAAGCCCATTCTTTTGTATTAAGTTCATTGCAAGTCCACTATCATATTCTTTTATATTACTAAAAAGGCAGGAGATCGATTTTATGTGGCAATTAGGTTTATTCATTTTAACTATTTTTATTTTTAGTACCTCTTTTGCTTTTGAAGAAACAATTCTATTGTTATCTATCACTTTAGCTCTTTATTACGCAATTTCTATAATTTTATCTTACAAAGCTGCAAGATGAATCTAAATAACCCAATATATTTAATTGTGTCTTACATTTTCATTTTTACTTTTCCTGGACTATTTATATTGAACTACTTTGATCCAAATAATGAATTCTTTTTTTACGCATTTGGATCATTAACTGATTTTAATGTTAATAATTTTTACTCGAATATTTTTTTTGGTTTAGTTCCAATTTTACTATTTTTAGTTATTTTTTTTAGGATTCCTGCTCAATCATTTAAAAATCAAGATATCGATTTAACTAATGCCAGATTTATCTATTTCAATTTTATTGCAGCATTAATTTTGATTAATTTATACTTTTTCATATCATTCAATTATTCTATTCCAATTGTATCTATTGCAGGTTTAGTTACAAACGAAAGTTATGCAATGCTTCGTTCATCTTTATCGTTAAACAATGGGATTTTCAATGTAGGTTTATATTTCTTTGGATTTGGCTCAGTTATTTCAGGATTAATTTTAAGTAAGAGATCTTATCTCTATTATATCTTTTCTTTATTTTTCTGTGCTATACTTTTGCTTTTCAATATGCAAAAATCACCATTTATAGATTTTATTTTTTTATGTTCAATTGGATATTTATTCCTGAAAAATAAATCTATTAATTTGCTCTTTATAGCTCCGATTGTTTTAACACTAATTTATTCTGTTGTTTCATTTTATAATCCTGGCTATGAAATTTCACGCCTACTTCAATTTATATTTCAAAGAATTTTTTTTGGTGAAATTTCTGATTTGCCATTGTATTATTCACTTTTTAAAAATGATCCAATTTCATTTTATAGTGTTTTACCGCCTTACATTAATAATTTTTTAGGATTTAATTTTCAAGCAGCATCAAAGATTGTTGCTTTAAATGTTGTTGGATATGATAATCTTATTTCTGTTGGTTATTTTAATACTATTTTCTTGGGAGAAGCATATGCTGTTTTTGGAAGTTTTGGAGCATTTTATGCTCAAATTTTAATTATTTTAAATTTTATTTTTCTAGGTTTATTAATTAATAAAACTCCTAAAAATATTTTTACTATTATTCTTATTTCTTACATCATTTTTAAATACACAAAGGGTATTTTTGCTGGAGTTGGACCTTTTATTTTTTCTACAAATCAAATATTTATGCTAATACTGGCTTTTTATTTAATAGTTAAGAAAAATTTACCTAAAATGAGTACATGATTAGTAAAAATAAAAATGCTCAAATATGTGTAATTGGTGCTGGAGGATGGGGCAAAAATCATATTAATACCCTTAATAGATTAGGTCACTTACATGGCATAGTTGACAAAGATAAAAGTGCCCTGAACCTTTTTAATAATCTTAATGAGAACATAAATTTTCATACTTCAGTTGAAGATGCAATTTCACATGGCTATGATGGCTATGTTATCGCAACTCCTGCTGAAACGCATTTTGAATTAGCAAGTATTTTATTACAAGAAAGTCAAAACATTCTAATTGAAAAACCTGTCTGTTTAAACTATAAAGATTCCAAAACTTTGCTTGACCAAGCACAGAAAAATAATTGTTTTTTAATGGGAGGGCACCTCCTTTTATTTCATCCTGCATATTTAAAAATTAAAGAACTAATAGAAGCTGATAGAATTGGTGAAGTAAAATACATTTATAGTAATCGACTTAATTTTGGTAAAGTTAGAAATCATGAAAACGCTTTGTGGAGCCTAGCACCCCATGATATTTCCTTGTTATTATTTTTTAATAATTATCCAATAACTAATGTATTATTTAATAGTTCTGAAATTTTGAATAGGAAGATAGCAGATTCAACTGTTGTATCGCTTAATTTTAGCAATGATGTTGATGCCCATATATTTATAAGTTGGTTACACCCTTTTAAAGAACATAGATTTGTTATTATAGGTAAAAAGGGAATGATTGTTTACGAAGATTCAAATAATCTTAAAAAAATTGATCTTTATAATAATTATGTATCTTTCGAAAACAATGATACTTTTAATGCAAATATGATCGAAGGAGAAAAAGAGATAATTAATTTTGAAAGTTGTTCCCCTCTAGATAATGAATTGAATTATTTTGTTGAATCAATTCAAAGTAATAGCAAAAATTATATAAACTATAAATTATCAATGGAAGTTGTTAATATTTTAGAAAGGGTTAGTAAAAAATAAATGAAAAACTTTTATGTTCATCCAACAGCAATTATTGACGAGGATGTTAAAATAGGATTAGAAACAAAAATTTGGCATTTTTCCCACATTCAAAGTAATGCAAATATTGGAAAAGGATGTTCTGTAGGGCAAAATGTAAATGTAGGCAATAATGTTAAAATTGGTAACTTTGTAAAAATTCAAAATAATGTCTCCGTCTATGAAGGGGTTACATTAGAAGACTATGTTTTTTGTGGACCATCATGTGTATTTACTAATATTATGCTTCCTAGATCAGAATTTCCTCAAAGAGGGAGTAAGTTCTATTCCAAGACATTAGTAAAAAAATCAGCATCTATTGGTGCAAATGCAACAATAGTATGTGGAAATACAATAGGAAAATATTCATTAGTCGGAGCAGGAGCTGTTGTTACAAAAGATGTCCCAGATTTTGCTTTAGTTTTGGGTAATCCTGCAAAAATTATAGGATGGGTTAATCATAGAGGTGAAATGCTATCTTTTACTAAAGAAGATGTAAGTGATTGTGGAAATTTTATCAAAGAAAATGGCGTAGTTTCTCCAAAATAAAATGAAGGTTGCATTAATTAACAGTGGAATATCCAATATTAAATCAGTTCATAATATGATTAAACTTGTTGGTTATGAATCAATATTTTTAAATAACGAAAATGATTATGATGAAAATATTAGCCATTTAATAATACCCGGCATAGGCTCTTTTGATTCTGGAATTGAAAATTTGAAAATAAAAGGTTTTGATCAAATAGTACATAATCATATTAGTAAAGAAAAACCTTTATTAGGTATCTGCTTGGGCATGCAATTATTAACGGAAGGAAGTGAAGAAGGCCATCTCCCTGGATTAAGCATTGTAAGTGATAGTTGTAAAAAATTCCAACCATCTAAAGTTTTTAAAGTCCCTCATATGGGATGGAATTATGTAGAGCCTTGTAATAGTAGTAAGTTGTTAGCTAATATTTTTAAACCAAAATTTTATTTTGTTCATTCATACTTTCTTTCTGCAGAAGTTAAATATGCCTCATCTTTATGTGATTATTCTATAAATTTTTGTTCTTCATTTGAAAAAAATAACACTTTTGGTGTGCAGTTTCATCCTGAAAAAAGTCATAAATATGGCTTTCAGTTATTAAAAAATTTTACCGATATTAAATGAATGCTTTTTAGAATTATTCCAACTTTATTATCTGATGATGGTGACTTAGTTAAATCAAAAAAATTTAAGAATAATACGTATGTTGGCGATCCAGTTAATGCAGTAAAAATTTTCAACGAAAAAGAAGTTGATGAATTAATTTTTTTAGACATTCAAGCTTCTCGAGCAAATCATGAACCTAACTTTGAATTAATTGAAGAGATTGCAAGTGAGTGTTTCATGCCATTAAGCTATGGCGGAGGTATTAATACAATGCAGCATATTGATAAAATACTATCATTGGGAGTTGAAAAAATTATATTAAATAATTTAATTAATAAAGATGTAGATGTTATAAAAAATGCTTCTAAAATTTTTGGTTCACAATTTTTAGTAGCTTCAGTTGATATAAAAAAAGATTTTCTTGGTAATTATGGAGTATATAATTATTTAAGCAAAAGTTATTTAAGTAAAGATGTGCCAGGTTATATTAAATTTGTATCATCACTTGGATTTGGAGAAATTTATTTGAATAATGTTGATAAGGATGGTATGATGAATGGGATTGATTTGAATATAGTTAGTGCGGTAGTGGAAAATACTGACTTGCCCTTAATAGCATGTGGGGGACTCAGAGACATTGATGATATTAAAAGCTTAAAAGAGTTGGGATGCTCAGGAGTATCTGCAGGTAGCTATTTTATTTTTCAAGGTATTCATAGAGCAGTTTTAATATCATACCCCAATAAAGATTTAATTGAAAAATTATTAGAAGAAAATGATTAATAATAAAAGAGAATATCAAATTTGTTCTAAGACTGTAATGGACACATCAGACCCTTACATAAGCTTTGACAATGATGGTATTTCAAATCATTATTATTATGCAAAAAAAGAATTGGATTATTTCAAAAGCATAAATCAAAAAAAAACTTTAGATAATCTAGTTAATGAAATAAGTAGTACGAAAGGATACGATTGTATCATTGGGTTAAGTGGTGGAATTGATAGTTCGTATTTATTGTACTATCTGGTAAAAAACTATCAGATTAACCCTTTAGTTGTTCACATAGATGCTGGATGGAATACAGAAATCTCACAATGGAATGTAGAAAATTTAGTTAAAAAACTTAATGTTGATTTATATACACATGTAATTAATTGGAAGGAAATGAGGGACCTACAACTTTCATTTTTAAAATCTAATACAGCTAATCAAGATATACCTCAGGATCATTGCTATACAGCAAAATTAATGGATGTAATGATTGAAAAAAATATTAAGCATATTCTTACTGGTGGAAATTTAGTTTCTGAATCAATCCTTCCTCAAAGTTATGGATATAATGCAATGGATAAAAGATTTCTTGAGTCGGTTCATAAAAAATTTGGAAAATTGAAATTAAAAGAATATCCGAGAATATCTTTTTTCAAATACTATTTTTTAATACCATTCATTTATAGAATTAAGAAACATAGACCATTAGATTTAATTGATTACAATCCAGAAGAAGCAAAGAAGGTCTTAATGAGTGAGCTTGATTTTAAAGATTATGGTAAAAAACATAATGAATCAAATTTTACAAAATTTTTCCAAAACTATTATTTATTTGAGAAATTTGGGATGGATAAAAGAAAAGCACACTTATCAAGTCTTATAGTTTCAGAAAAAATTTCAAGAGATGAAGCACTTGATATCCTAAAAGAAAAACCATACAAGGATTCTACTATTGAAAATGAAAAAGATTATATTTCAAAAAAATTAAGGATTTCAAAAAATGAACTAAATGATTTTATAGATATGCCTAATAAAACATTTAAAGATTATACTAATAATCACCATTTGTATTTTTATAAAAACAAAATTAAAAATTTATTTTTTAAATAATTTCTTTATAAGCATTTAATAATTTGATTTCTTCTTTATCCCAACCATTATGTTTTTTTGAAAATGAATGTGCAGATAGACCAAGATTATTTATAGCTGAATCATCCATTTTAAATATTGAAAATAAGGATTTTCTTATCTCTTCTGAGTTCAAAGGGTTTACATAAAATACAAAATCATTATCTGGGGAGACTTCATCCATATAGCTCTTAAAATCTGACGCTATAACTGGAGTACCGTAAGCAAGATATTCAAAGAATTTTGTTGGACTACCATTAATATGATTCTGAGTTGGCATTAAAGTACACAAACCACATTTGCTTTCTGAGACTACTTCAATTATTTTTTGCCTTTCAACAAAACCTATATAATTAACATTATCAAGTTTACAAATTTCGTTTTCAATATGTTTATTATCAAAAGTTCCGCCTATTACAAGTTCAATACCCTCTTCATTTAAAATTCTTGCAACTTTTAATATCCCTCTTTTTTCGCTAATAACGCCAAAATAACAAGCTTGGTTTTTTCGTTCTTTAGGATAAAAATTGTGGTTAATAATTGGTTTATTTCCTATTACCACTTTCTTATTATAAAGGTTCAAATTTGGATTTAAATCATCAAGGACTACAATAATTAAATCAAAGAAAATTGAAAAAATTGTTTCAATTAATAAAATAATTTTACTAATAATTTTTTTAGTTATTTCTGGTAAAGATTCATTTGCAAGTATTTGTTTTGAATAATTTTCATGAACATCATATATAACTTTTTTTCTAAATAATTTCCAAAATGGAGTTGCAAACACTAACTCAGGATCATGAAAATGTATTAATTTATGTTTTCCAAAACATGTTGATGGTAAAACAAGTATCCAGCTAGTTAAAACCCTTAAAACCTTACTTTTTTTGAAAAAAAATATCTTTTTAAAATTTATTTCATTTACTTGACCTTCAAAGTCTGGATTGATGATTTGTACATTATATTTTTTTGATAAGCTAACACATTCCTTTTCATAAATTCTCACGTCATCGTGTTTATGAACAGATGTTACATGGATAACCTTCTTTTTATTATTAATCATTAGTATTTTTTTTTTTAAAAATATAAATTAAAATATATATATAATATAAATTATTCTATAGGAAGTATTTACAAATGAAAAATGTCCCATTCTTCAATTACCCATTATTATATCTTTCACAAAAAGATAGAATGGATGCTGCAATTAGCTCTGTTATAACCAAAGGAGCTTACATTCTTCAAGACGATTTAGTGCAGTTTGAAAATAAGCTTGCAGAATATACTAATTCAAAGTATGCCATTGGTGTGGCAAACGGTACAGACGCTATTTGGCTGGCTTTACTAGCAGCTGGTATTGGATCTGGTGACGAAGTTATTGTTCCGTCACATACGTATATTGCATCTCCTGCTGCTATCAAATTTGTTGGTGCAGAACCTATACTAGCAGAATGTGGTAGTGATCATTTGCTAGATCCAAATGATATCCAAAAAAGAATTACTAATAGAACAAAAGCTATTATGCCGGTTCAGTTGAATGGAAGAACATGTAATATGGATAGCATAATAGATATTGCTGCTAATAATAATTTGTTAATCATTGAAGACTCAGCACAAGGTTTAGGATCTCTATATAAAGATAAAATGGCAGGTACTTTTGGATTAGCTGGTACATATAGCTTTTATCCTGCAAAAGTTTTAGGGTGTTTTGGTGATGGTGGTGCTGTTGTTACTAATGATGAAAAAATTTATTCTAAAGTATCTGAGATGAGAGACCATGGAAGAGATAATAGTGGAGAACATGTATCTTGGGGGTTTAACTCTAGATTAGATAATCTTCAAGCAGCAATTTTACTTGAGAAATTTAAAACATTTGAAGATGACATTAAGCTAAGGAGGGAAATTGCTTCTTTGTATCATGAAAAATTAAATGATATTCAAGAGTTAACTATGCCACCTGCTCCAGGCTCTGAAAGTGACAGATTTGATACTTTTCAAAATTTTGAAATTAGATGTGAGAAAAGAGATGAATTGAAAGTATTTCTTGCAGATCATGGTATTGGAACATTAATTCAGTGGGGAGGAAAGGCGATTCATCAAATCCGCGGTCTAGAATTTGATTGCAATGATCTTCATTTTACAGAAAAATTATTTAAAAAATGTATGCTTATTCCTATGAACTCTCTAATGTCTTTAGATGACGCAAAGTATGTAGCAGAAATCATTAGAAAATTTTATACATGATGAGGGAGTTAAATAATTTAAAAAATCCAAAGATTGGAAATGATCAGCCGCAACTTCATCTCCTTAGTGACATAGAATATATCCTACTATTAAAAAAGATGATAACTATTCGCATTGCAGAAGAGATCATATCTGATAATGTTGAAAGTGGGCTTATAAAGTGTCCTTGTCATTTAGCTATAGGCCAGGAGGCTATTCCTGTAGGTGTATCACATTTTTTAAACTCAGCTGACAAAGTGTATGGTAATCATAGGTCTCATGGGCATTATCTAAGCCTGACAATGGATACATACGGTTTATTTGCAGAGATACTTGGAAAAGAAACTGGCTGTTCCAAAGGTATGGGAGGATCTATGCATATTGTGGGAGAATCTGAAGGTTTTGGAGGATCTGTCCCAATAGTCTCAGCTACTATTCCTGTTGCCGTAGGTGCTGGATTAGCTATGAAATTATCTAAGAGTGAATCAGTAGCAGTCTCCTATTTTGGAGATGGAACTAGCGAAGAGGGGGTAGTACATGAATCTCTTAATATAGCCTCATACTATAATCTTCCAGTTATTTTCGTTTGTGAAAATAATTTATTTTCTAGTCACATGCATATTTCTGAAAGACAAAAATTTGACTCGATTTCTCGATTTGCAGATGCTCATGGCATAGATTATGCAGTTATTGATGGTAATAATATCGAAACAGTACTGGATACATCTAAAAAAGCTATTGAAATTGCTAGAAGTCAAAGAAAGCCATTTTTTATTGAAGCTGTAACTTATAGATGGAAAGGTCACGTAGGTCATGATGATAATGTTGATGTAGGTCTTCAAAGACAAGAAGATCTAGAACCTTGGAAGAAAAAAGACCCTATAGATAGATTAAAGAATTCTCTTATTGCTAAGAATGCTATATCAGAAAGTGATTTTAAATCTTTTAATGCAATTATTTTAGAAAAATTAAACAAAGAATTTGATCAGGCGGTATCCGATCCTTATCCAAAACAACAACAACTATTAGAAACGGTATATTATAAATGAGTAAAACAATAACATATGGATTAGGTATACAGACTGCTTTTGAGCACGTTTTAGAAAATTATGATGACTCTTTTATTATAGGCCAAGGATTGTGGAGTCCGTGGTATGTTGGTAATACAATGGTTGATCTAGATAAAAAATTTGGGAAAGAACGAATTATAGACTGTCCAGTTTCTGAAAATTCTGTGACAGGAACTGCATTAGGTGCCGCTTTAAATGGTATGAAAGCTATTGTTGTACATCCTAGAATGGATTTCATGGTATTAGCTTCAGATCAACTTGTTAACCAGGCAGCTAAATGGCAATCTATGTTAGGTGGAGGAATTAAAATTCCATTAACTATTAGATCTATTATAAATAGGGGTGGAGAGCAGGGTGCTCAACATTCTCAAGCATTACATTCTTGGTATGCACACATACCTGGACTAAGAGTTGTAATGCCAGCTTTTGCAAATGATGCTAGAGATTTATTAAT
>CENF01042097.1_pt1 | contig 24120 bp, 24 predicted proteins | sample 361291 | NCBI WGS metagenome assembly CENF01 (sample SAMEA2619399, study PRJEB7988) | marine metagenome | isolation source: saline water (ENVO:00002010), including | reverse complement strand
ATAATTTCTTTTGCAAAGTCAATCAAAGCTATTTCTTCAGGATTCCCCAAGTTCATAGGCTTAGTGTATTCTGAGTGTAAGAGCTTGTAAATTCCCTCAACCATATCCTCTATATAGCAAAAAGATCTGGTTTGAGAGCCGTCTCCAAACACCGTTAAGCTTTCCCCTCTTAAAACTTGCCCCATAAAGGCCGGGATTGCTCTTCCGTCATTAACTCTCATTCTAGAGCCGTAAGTGTTGAATATTCTTGCTATTCTTATATCCAGTCCATGAAAGGTATGGTAAGCGGTGGTTAAGGCTTCCTGAAACCGCTTGGCCTCATCGTAAACGCCCCTAGGTCCAACAGGATCTACATTACCAAAGTATTCCTCAGGCTGTGGGTGTACTAAAGGATCACCATAAACTTCTGAAGTAGAAGCAATTAAAATACGAGCATTATTTTTTAAAGCTATTTTTAAAATGTTCTCAGTTCCTAAAGATCCTACCCTAAGAGTTTTCAGTGGAATTTTTAAATAGTCAACAGGGCTGGCTGGAGAAGCAAAATGTAGTATAAAATCTATAGAATCCTCTATTTTAAAATTATGAGTGATATCAATTTCCCTGAACTGAAAATCCATATTTGAATTAAGGTGAGAAAGGTTATTTAAATTACCCGTTATCAAATTGTCTATCCCAATTACCTTATAATTTTTTGATAGGAAACTATCGCATAAATGTGAACCCAGAAATCCAGCGGCTCCAGAGATTAAAACAGTTTTTTTCATTTAAAATTTTATTGGATAAGTTAATTTAAAATCAATATGAAAGTTATTTACGTCTCTTCCTGGCTGATAATAAGGTAAAGCAGGATCTTCAATTAATTCCCATTGGTAATTTAAACTTCTAGAATAAACCATATTTATGGATCCCCATAACTTTTTAAATTTTTTTTCATAAAATAGATGAAAATTGAAATCTTTCCAATATCTTCTAAAATCTCCATTTTCTTCAAAAGCATAATAATAAAAGTCATTATCTTGATCAATTATTTCAAATGCTAAACCAATTCTTTGATTCTTATTTAGTTTAGCAATACTAAAATAATTAGAGTTACTTCCGGGGCCTATTCCAGCTCCTATTACCTCTCCATTGTTAGTGTAGCCATGATGAACTCTGTTGTGCATATACCAAGAACCAGCATTTCTGATGAGTCTTGATGCAGTTTGTTCCATTTGAGTCCACTCCCAATGAAATTCAAATTGAAAATTATTTCGTTTAGAATCAAATAATTTACGGATTCCAAGAGTTACTGACCTTGAATGATCTGAGTCTAAAAGTAAATCTCTTAAATTATTTTTAGCATCATTGTGAGCAAACTCTCCATAAACTTCAGCTTTGGAATCTTTCCAAAACCATCTAAAATAGCCAGAAGCGGCTTGATCAGTTTCTCTTTCATAAGGCTCTATTTTGTCATTTTTTCTTAGAAAATTATTAAAAATAGGAAACCAGCCTACTGTTACCCCTTTGTTAGCATCAGCTATCCAATAATATCTACCCTCAAACATAGCTCCATACATTTGAGTCCATCTGTTTAAACCTATATGAAACCCTGGAATCCAAATTGGAGAATAAGTTATGGTATATCCTTGAAAAAATCTCCAATCTCCTGTTTCAGCATTTTGATTAATTTTAGGAACAAAGAGTTTTGTTCCAGCATAAGTTCTGTCGGTATTTGGAGGGTCAAATCCAGAGGGTTCTAACCTCCCTGTAACTAGTTGAAATTCAAAATTACCAATTAATGTTTTTATAGGTTTTCTTGTGTTTAGAGTAATATGATTAAACCCTTGAGCGTTATTACTCATCATAATACCATTTCTAACAGATGGCCCCCACCAAATATTTTCAGAAGATAATCCCAAAGACAAAGTCTTGTAATTAAGTCTAATACTTGATTGTCCAAAAGTTGTCTTTTTATAATCATGTTCCCCAAATCTTTCAGGAATATCAGCTTTATTCCAAAGGTTGTATCTTCTTGCCCAAATAATATCATAGTGACCTTCCCAAAATCCTTCATAGTCTTTGTTTTCAGCATAAATATTTTCAGGTTTAAGTTGAATTGAAAGAGGTCCTAACTCAACGTAGATACCGCCGCTAACAAGCTGTTGATATCCTCTGTTTGTAATCATGCTTCCATTATTTCTGTTGTAAGGATGATGGGAACTGTAATTAATATTAAAATCAATGGGCAGGATTTTTAGTTTCCCCTTTCCTTTAAAAAAAGATAAGATCGTTGGGCTGTAAGATTCTGAATCAAATACATTTTTACTCACTTCATACTGGTTTATATCAAGGGGTCTTAGCGTAAAGGATATAGTGGAATCTATATCACCATTTAATTGAGCTCGCCTTAAAGACTGCTCGAAAAAAGAATTGTTCAGATTTAAGGTTTGTGCTTTTAAGGTTAAACTAAAAAAGACAAATAAGATTACTATTCTAGTCATAGAAGATCGCTCATATTTTAAGACTATCTAAAATTATTCATTAAATTATTAAAACCACTAATAAATTTAGATATATATTCATTTTTAATTAATGGAGTCCAACTTTTAGCAATTTCACTATTTTCATGAAAAGACATAATAAGTATCAATAATCGTTCAAACTTTAATAACAAATTATTATAAAACATATTTTTAAATTTATTTTTTTACAAATCTTATTCACCTATTTTAAATTCATTGATTGAGTCCCTAAAATTAATTAGAAATGCATAGAAAATAATTTAATTTTCCCTATAATTGTTTATATTTACGAAGTGATTACAACAAACGAAATTAGTTTTTTTTTGTGATTATTTGTGCGAAGCTATGTCCTGTTAATTTTCTATATAGTTAATGAAAGTTAGAATTATTTTTTCTTCATTTGATCTTTTACATGCTGGCTATGTAAACACACTAAAACAAACTTCAATATTATATTAAATGAAAAATATAAAGGTAGGAGTACTTGGAAATGGATTTGTTGGAGAAGCCATCACTTTTGCGTTTTCTTCTGTTTCAGATGTGTTTGTATATGATATAGATCCATTAAGAACTAAAGATGAGCTTACAGTGATACATAATTGTGATTTTGTTTTTGTTTGTGTTCCAACCCCTATGTTTAAAGATGGAACTCAAGATTTATCATATGTAGAAAAAGCTTTTGAAAAGGCAACAGAAAAACCAATCTATATTTTAAAATCTACGGTATTGCCTGGAACTACTAAAGGTTTAATAGAAAAATTCAAGAATTTCAAAATTATATTCTCACCAGAATTTCTAACAGAAAGATCAGCTAAATTAGACATGCTAACGCAATCAAGAATTATTTTAGGTGGTGAAATAAGTTTAACTGAAACGGCAAAAAAATTATTTTCTAAAAGGTTCAAATCAAAAAATATAATTCAAACGGATTCAATAACAGCAGAACTTACAAAGTACATGAATAATACATTCTTTGCAACCAAGGTTAGCATAATGAATGAGTTTAAGTTGATCTGTGATAAAATTGGCGCTAACTGGGAGGATGCTTTAAGAGGTTTTGTCTCTGATGGAAGAATAGGAGATAGCCATTTAAACGTGCCTGGTCATGATGGAATGTTAGGTTACGGAGGAACTTGTTTTCCTAAAGATGTCAATGCTCTTTTAAACTTTGCAAAAAAGCACGAAATAAATATAAACACCATTCAAGGTGGTTGGGAAACTAATTTAAATGTAAGACCTGAAAAGGATTGGGAAGCTAAAAATGGACGTTCGGTGAGTTTTAAAACCAAAGAATAATCAAAAAAGGTTTTAAAGTTGGAAAAAATAGAAGGTAGGCTAATAATTAGACAAGAAATAAACCTTCTTATTGAATTTTTAAAATGTATTATGGTTTTAAATAAAAAGAATATTACCATTAAAAAATGTAAATTGAAATAAACCAGACTATTGTACTTGTCGAGTAAAAATATAAGTTATGAAAGTAGGAATCACTTTTTCAACCTTTGATTTGTTCCATGCTGGGCATGTAAAGATGCTAGAAGAAGCCAAACAGCAGTGTGATTATTTAATTGTTGGCTTGCAGTTAGACCCTTCGATTGATCGCCCTGAGAAAAATGGTCCTTCACAGTCTATAATAGAGCGTTATATTCAGCTCAAAGGATCTAAGCATGTAGATGAAATTGTCCCTTACGCATCTGAGCAAGATTTAGAAGATATTTTACGTTCCTTTAAACTTGATGTTCGAATTATTGGAGAAGAGTATAAAGAAAAAAACTATACAGGCAGAACGTATTGTGAAGAAAAGGGAATAGAGATCTATTACAATTCTAGAGATCACAGGTTCTCCTCGAGTGGACTTAGAAAGCAAGTGAAATCAGCAAAAGATAAATAAGTAATGAATATTACAGTCATAGGATCTGGATATGTTGGGCTAGTCTCAGGAACGTGTTTTGCAGAGATGGGAAACAGGGTTACTTGCGTAGATATAGACCAAGTCAAGATTAAAAAATTAAATCAAGGCGTAATTCCAATTTTTGAACCAGGTTTGGAGTCAATGATTTTACGAAATGTAAAAAATAAAAATTTAATTTTTACAACAGAGTTAGCGGAGGCTTTAAAGAATTCTGATATTGCTTTTATAGCAGTTGGAACTCCGATGGGAGATAATGGTTCTGCTGATTTACAATATGTATTGGCCGTAGCTAAATCTATAGGTCGGTCGATGCAAAAAAGATTGATTGTGGTCGATAAATCTACCGTACCTATTGGAACTGCAGATAAGGTAAAGACGACCATTCAAAAAGAACTAGATGTACGTAATTCTGATTTACAGTTTGATATAGTTTCGAATCCTGAATTTTTAAAAGAAGGAGCGGCAATAGCAGATTTTATGAAGCCAGACAGGGTGGTTGTCGGAACGGATAGTGATTATGCTACAGAGATGATGAAACAATTATATCATCCTTTTTGCATGTCTAGGGATCGCTTTATGTCCATGGATATTCGTTCAGCTGAAATGACAAAATATGCAGCCAATGCGATGCTTGCTACCAAAATATCATTTATGAATGAAATAGCCAATATCTGTGAAAAGGTAGGGGCTGATGCCAATCAAGTCAGAATCGGAATTGGTTCAGATCAGCGCATAGGATATAGTTTTATTTTTCCTGGTGTAGGCTATGGAGGCTCTTGTTTTCCTAAAGATGTAAAAGCCCTAACTAAAATAGCCGAAGAAAACGGCTACAATGCTCAATTGATTAGGGCTGTTGAAGAGGTGAATGATGCTCAAAAATTAGTAATCGCTCAAAAAATAGTAAATCGTTTTAAAGAGGATCTAACAGATTTTACTTTTGGAATTTGGGGCTTGGCCTTTAAGCCAGGGACTGATGACATGCGAGAAGCTCCCTCTATTTATGTAATAAAAGAATTGGTGAAACGTGGTGCTTATATAAAAGCATATGATCCTAAGGCGGTTAATGAAGCAAAAGAGCATTATTTAAAAGGAGTGAAAAACATAGAATATTTAGATTCTAAATATGATGTTTTAAAAGACTCAGATGCACTGGTGTTACTCACCGATTGGAAAGAGTTTCGTTCGCCTAATTTTGAAAAGATTAAAACACAGTTAAAAAGGCCTGTTATTTTTGATGGACGTAATCAATACAGTACATTTAAACTCGAGCAAAAAGGATTTGAATATTATCAAATAGGAAAAAAGTAAATGAAAATATTAGTTACTGGCGCAGCTGGATTTATAGGATTTTATACTTGTTTAAAATTACTTAATCAAGATCATAAAGTTTATGCAATTGATAACATTAATGATTATTACGACCCAAAGTTGAAATTTGATAGATTATCTGAGTTAGGATTTAACAAAACTAAATCAAAACTCTTTAAAAATGAAGCTCAAAGCACCAAATTCAAACATTTACGCTTTAATAGAATAGATCTAGTTGATAGTGACAGTATTGATAATTTATTTAAAAAAGAACAATTTGAAATAGTTTGCAATTTAGCTGCTCAGGCAGGTGTTAGATACTCTATAGAAAATCCAAAAGCATACATTGATAGTAACATTATAGGATTTTTAAATATTCTTGAGGCGTGTCGAAATTATAATGTAAAACACTTGGTTTATGCTAGTAGTTCTAGCGTATATGGAAATAATAAAAAAGTTCCTTTTGAAACTACAGATAACGTTGATCATCCAATTAGTTTATATGCGGCAACAAAAAAAAGCAATGAATTAATGGCACATACTTATGGTCATTTGTATGGTTTTAAAACAACTGGATTACGATTTTTTACAGTTTATGGTCCCTGGGGAAGGCCTGATATGGCTTATTATTTATTTGCAGATGCAATTATAAACAATCATCCCATTAAAGTTTTTAATAATGGAGAAATGGATCGTGATTTCACCTACATAGATGATATTGTAAACTGTGTTACTAAAATAATTGAAAAGAATATTGATTCAAGAGAACATTATAAGATTTATAATATTGGAAACAACAAAACGGAAAGTTTACAAGATTTTATAACTACTATTGAAGAAGCTATTGGAAAAAAATCAATTAAAGAAATGCATCCAATGCAAGCCGGAGATGTTAAACGTACTTCAGCAAATGTAGATCTATTAATAAAAGACTATGATTATAAACCAAACACCTCAATTAAGAAAGGTATAAGAGAATTTGTCAATTGGTATAGAATGTATTATAATAAATAATAGAATTAGAGTATTTCTTAACAAAAATAAAATTAAAATGAAAGCATTTATTACAGGAGTAACTGGCCAAGATGGGTCATATTTATTAGAGTTTTTGTTAGATAAAGGCTATGAAGTTCATGCAATAATTAGAAGATCTTCTGTTTTTACTAGTAAAAGAATTCCAAAAAAATACTGGAATCACAAAAATTTCAAAAGTTATCATGGAGACTTAACTGATTCCAGTAATCTTCATACATTAATTTCAAAGATTAAGCCTAACGAAGTGTATAATTTAGCAGCTCAATCTCATGTAGGAGTTTCTTTTGATGTTCCTGAATATACTGGTGAAGTTGATGCTATTGGTACGATACGTTTGTTAGATGCTATTAGAGACACTGGTGTAAATACTAAATTTTATCAGGCCTCTACATCAGAATTGTTCGGAGGTATACCAGGAACTGAACCACAAAGTGAAACAACGCCATTTTACCCTAAGTCTCCCTATGGTGCAGCTAAATTATATTCATATTGGGTTACAGTTAATTACAGAGAATCGTACAATATGTTTGCATGTAATGGCATCTTATTTAATCATGAATCCCCTAGAAGAGGAGAAACATTTGTAACAAAAAAGATAACACAGGCTGTAGCTAAAATATTCAAAGGAGAACAGGATGTTTTACAGTTAGGAAATATTGATGCTAAAAGAGATTGGGGATATGCTAAAGATTATGTGGAAATGATGTGGTTAATGCTCCAGCAAGACAAGCCTGAAGATTTAGTTGTAGCTACAGGTAAATGTTACACAATTCGAGAATTTACTGAAAAAGCTTTTAAGCACGTTGGAATAACGATATCTTGGAGAGGCGAAGGTGAAAATGAAATAGGGGTTGACAATAATGATGGTAGAATATTAGTTAAAATTAATTCAAAATATTACAGGCCAGCTGAAGTTGAATTTTTATTAGGAGATGCTACAAAAGCAAAAAAAGTTTTAGGCTGGGAATCAAAGACAAATATAGATGAGCTAGTTAAAATAATGGTTGATTATGATTTAGCTCATAATGATTACGGATTTGATTAATTTAATTTTTAATAAAAATGTATAACGATTTTAAAATAAAATCTTCTTTAATATTTTCAGAAGTCAAAATCATTAAACCAGATGTTTTTAAAGATAATAGAGGTTTTTTATTTACAGATTATTTAGATTCATACTTTAAAGAAGAATTTACTCCAAGCCTTAATTTTGTGCACAGCAAAAATGCCCACAATAATACAAGAGTATTAAGAGGTATTCATGGTGATTTTGATTCATATAAATTAGTAGAATGCTTATACGGAAAAATTTATCAAGTTGTTGTGGATTGCAGAGAAGATTCTCCAACTTTCTTACAACATGACAGTTTCATACTAAATCACTTAGATCCTGAAATGATTTTAATGCCACCCGGTTTTGGAAATGCGTTTCTAGTTACCTCAGATTATGCTGTCTATAATTACAAATTAGCATATGACGGTACTTATAATGACCATGACAAACAGTTTACCTATAAGTGGAACGATAAAAGAATTAATATAAATTGGCCAATTAAAGATCCAATTTTATCAAATAGAGATAAATAAAAATAATAAATATGAGAAAAATTAATGATTCGAAAGGAGATCTACTTTGCATAGTTTATAAAGATGAAGACTGGGTTGAAGGTTTAAATTTCATTACAGATAATAGCCTGTTTATTCAAGTTGGTAGTTGGTGGTATCAAAATGGTAAAAACCTAGCGAAACATAAGCATAACACAGTTTCTAGGGAAGCTAATATTACTCAAGAGATGGTTTATGTGAAGTCTGGATCTATGATGGCAACTATTTTTGACCAAGAGATGAATTTTGTTGATGAAATTGTTTTAAAAGAAGGAGACATGGCTATCATGGCTTATGGAGGTCATGGCTATAAAATTCTTGAGGATAACACAAAAATTATTGAGGCTAAAAACGGCCCATTTGTTAGTGTTGAAATAGATAAAGTCAAATATGAATGATATAGAAGTAAAAATGAAGTGAAAAATGGCCCTTTTTCTGGGGCAGAAATTAACAGAAGACGATTATAATGGAAAATATTTTTTTTGATAAATCAAAATTAAAAAGCTGTGGTACTAATGTGATAATTGGCAAAACAGTTAGAATACGATATCCTGAATTAGTGGAAATAGGAGATAATGTAATCATTGATGACTTCACTTATATTTCAACTTCCTTAAAATTACATTCTAATATTCACATATCATCAGGTTGTAAAATTATTGGAGGCAAAAATGCTTTTGTAGAGATGTTTCCTTTTTCTACACTAGCACCCAATGTAGTTTTATCTGCTGGTTCTGATGATTATACAGACGGAATTGCTACTCCAATGGTACCTTTAAAATTTAAAGCCAGTGCTATTGTTGGGAAGATTATAATTAATAAACATTGTATTGTTGGAGCAAATTCTGTTGTGTTACCTAACGTAACTTTTAATGAAGGCACTACCTTAGGGGCACTCTCATTAGCTAATAAAGATTTGGAAGAATATAAAGTATATGCTGGAATACCTGCAAAGCTAATAAAACCTAGAAACAAAATAAATATTTTAAAACTTGAACAAAAATTTTATAAAGAAAATGGAATTCATTAATCAAATGGAACCTTGGTTTGATAACCAGGAACAAGAGGCCTTAAATAAATATATGGGTGAAGGAGGTTGGGTCACAGAATTTAAAAAAACTTTTGAATTTCAGGATTTAATTAAAGAATTTACAGGAGCTAAACATTGTTTTGTTGTTAATAATGGAACGATAAGTCTCACCATTATGGCTATGGCTGCTGGAATTAAAGCGGGAGATGAGGTGTTAGTTCCAAACTATACCATGGTGGCAACACCAAATTCTTTAAAAATGTTTGGAGCTGAGCCTAAGTTTATAGATGTAGATTCAAAGACACTTTGTATTTCACTTGAGGAAATCAAGAAAAATGTTTCATCAAACACAAAAGCAGTCTTTTTAATGAATGCAAATGGCAGATATCCGCAAGATATTGATGATATTGTTTCCTATTGTAAAGAAAATTCTCTTATTCTTCTTGAAGATAGTGCACAAGCTTTAGGCTCTTTTTATCCAGATGGAATTCACCAAGGGAGAAAAGGAATTGCAGGAAGTTTTTCTTTTTCAGCTCCAAAAATTATTTCTACTGGTCAAGGTGGAGCAATCATAACAGATAATGATGATTTAGCATACAATGTATCAAGACTAAAAGATTTTGGCCGTTCTGGAGGCGGGAATGATGTTCATGAAATGATTGGTTTCAATTTTAAATTTACAGATATTCAGGCTGTACTTGGAATTGTTCAAATGGGAAAACTTGAATGGAGGGTAAATAGAATGAAAGAAATCTATAGTAGATACAAAAACAATCTTTCAAATCTTATTCAAGTTAAATTTTTTGATCAAGATTTAAAAAATACAACTCCCTGGTTTATTGATGTTAAGGTCAAAAATAGAGAAGAATTAATGATCTATTTAAAACAAAATAAAATAGGCTCAAGAATTATGTATCCACCAATAAATAAGCAACAAGCATACAATGTGAAAGGGGAACATATGGTTTCGAATGAAATTGGAGTTAAAGGTTTATGGCTTCCTTCATCTTCCAAATTAATAAACGAACAGATAGATTATGTTTGTGAACAAATTAAACAGTTTTATTTGAAATAATAATTTTTATGCAAAATACTGATATTGCCATCGTAATTTTATCATGTGATAAATTTAAAGTAACGTGGGAACCCTGTTTTAATCATTTATTTAATGCTTGGCCTGACTGTCCATATCCTGTTTATTTATTAAATAGTTTTATTCCTTCTAATGATGAAAGAATAAAAGACCTATTGGTTGGTGAAGATCTTAATTGGTCTGACACTTTAAAAAAGGGTTTGTTAAAAATTAAGGAAAAAAGAATCTTTTTTATTTTTGATGATAGTTTTATTACCAGATTTAATCTTGAAGAAGTTAAATTAATTTTTAATCTCACTATTGAAAATGATTTGGATTCGGTAGCTCTTCGAAAAAGAGTATTTGATAGTGGCAAACGTTTCAATGATAAAATATATAAGATAAATCCCACTGCAAAATATCGTAACTCTTTATTTCTGAATTTAATTAAAAAAGATCTGCTTTTAAGTTTATTAAAATCAGGAGAAAATGCCTGGCAATTTGAAAAAGATGGTAACAAAAGAAACAAATCCTTTGATTTTTATTCTGTTTACAACTCTAAATTAGTTACATATGAGCATGGTATAGTTAAAGGAAAATGGTTGCCAAATACTTATAAATATTTGAAAAACAATGGGTATTCACTAAATGAAAATACGTTTGAAAATCATAGTAAATTTAAAATGTTTATTATGAACATATATACCATAATATTTTATACAGTACATAAATTTACACATCTGCTCAAATAGAATTTTTTATAAATAAAAATATCAACCTTGACTAAAAAACTGATATTAGCATAAAAATATGAAGCATATTCAACTTTCTAAGACGTACAGTAAATACAGGTTGCGCATGCGCTTACAAAAAAGAAGAATTATTCTGAGTTTTAAATATGTCTTTCGTGACCGTGTGGCTCGAGTTTTTGCAAAAATAGTTTTAGCAGCATCATTATTAATTGTATCGATATGTATAGTTTTGCCATTATACAATGCTTCCATAAAGTACAACTGGATCGATGCACAACAATTCACTCAATATGATCATCTTATCGATTTTCGATCTGAGGTTAGCCTGGTATCATATTGTCTTTATTTTATGGAAATATGTACAACAACCTTTTTCTTTCTTGCCTTTGTCCTAACCAGAAAGCGGTTTTATATCTTTTTTACAGCTCTTTATTTAATGGTTTTTCTAGATGATTATTTTCAAATTCATGAAAAATTTGGCAAGTTATTATCAGAAAATTTAGACTTAATAAATATTTTTAGCCTAAGGAAGCAAGACACTGGGGAATTAATTACTTGGTTTATTATGGCTTGTATTTTATTACCTTTGGCAATTAAATCATTTCGTAAATTGATCGTTTTCGATAGATTTTACTGTTTAGCTGTTGCGGTATCTTTTGCAATTTTGCTAGTGTGTGGCTTGGGTATTGATATGGTTAGTATACTTGCATCTGGTACTGGTATTATGAAATATGCTATTGGAATTGTTGAGGATGGAGGAGAAATGATAGCTATTGCCCTTACTCTTGCTTTAGCATTTTCTGGATTTAAAAGGAGTTGTGACAGTAAGCTATTTTTCAAAAATCAGTCTAACAATTAGAGTTTTTATGTTAGACTATATATTACATAGTACATAAATTTACACACCTATTCAAATAAATTTTAAACTCAAAGAATAAATGATAAAAAACACTTTCTTAGTTACAATATGTCTTATTTTAAGTAGTGTTTTGGGTTTTGTAGCCCAAATAGTTTTTGTTAGCTCTTTTGGAGCATCAGGTGAGATGGATATTTATTTCACTCTATTATCTATTCCCGCAGTTGTAACAGGAATTTCTCCTATGATTTTTTCATCAGTTTTAATACCAACTTTTGCAAAGTTCAAGTCAAATCAATTAGAACTTAATAAGTTTATTAGTTCAGTATGGAAATTCATATTGATTTTTGCAATTTTATTTACATCTATTGGTGTTTTACTTTCTGTTATTAATATGGATCTATTTATTTCTGAAACTCAAGCTAATTTAAGAAATATAGGCATTCAAGTTTCTTTAATGATATGGATTGGATCAGGCTTTATCATTATGTCAAGCTATTTATCAGCTATATTAAATTACAATAAAAAATTTTTTAAAGTAGCCTGGACTTCACTATTACCTGCTTCATTTATGATTATTATAGTATTGTTATTTCATGAAAAATTGGGAGTACGTAGTATTTCACTTGGTTTTTGCATTGCATTTATACTTCAATTCATTATTTTTTTTAAGGCTTCAAAAATTTCTTTAAACTTTTCTAGTTTTAACATTAAACAGATTCAATACAAAAAACTATTATTAAAACAATCTGGTTTAGTTATTTTGTCCTTGTTACCATTTACCATACTAGTACCAATAGGTTTTTTTTTGGCTTCTCAACTTGAAACTGGAAGTGTTTCCTATTTAGGGTATTCCCAAAGTTTTGCGGGTTTTTTATCTGTGGCCACAAGTATGGGAGTTTCAATTGTTTCATTCCCTGAATTAGCTGATAAATTTGCTAATAAAGAAGGGGAATCATCGTTATATAAATTTGAAAAAAAGTTAAGATATGTATTGTTAATAGCTATGTTTGCTGCAGGGGCATTTATTGCTTTAAGAATACCAATCCTTACCCTTTTTTATCAAAGAGGTTCATTTGATTCAGAATCAGTAAATAATCTTGCTAGTGTAGTTCCATGGTATCTTTTAGCAGCTGTTTTTGTTGCAGGTTTAAACTTGTTAAGAAATCTTTTTTATTCTAAAGGAGAATTTAAATATATTGCCAGGCTTGGTTTAATAATCCCGATTATCTTTTTTGTTCTTGCAGGTTTTTTAAAAGAAATATTTTCGTTTGTTGGAATTGGAGTTGCTTATGCATTGACCTTTGCAATACTATTTCTAATGACCGTTAACTATGCAAAAAATAAAGAAGTACTATTTTTAACTAATAATTTTTTATTTTTTATTTTAAAAAATGCTATTTCTGTAATTATTGCTAGCTTGATTGTAATGTTGACTTTACCATTTATTTTAAATAGTACTTCACAACTAATTTCAATTGCATGTTCCCTAGTTATCTTTTTATTTGGATATCTTTTATCCTCTAAATTTATATTTAGATTAAAAGAAATAGATGAAATCACATCATTATTAATGATTAAGTTTAAATCAATAAATAAATCTTAATGCTGCCTTTATTTTTAATAATAATTTTTTCATTATTTGTTTATTACAGCATAAGATTTATGTTAAAAAGGGGGCATGATCTTTATGCGTTATCTTTTTTTAGTCTTTACATTTATACAATTTTTGCTCAAATTGGATATGCATATTACCCTGAATTATCCATGTTTTTTGGTGCTTATTTTGGTCCTAATCTTTTCTATAAGTATTGGGCATTCATGTTTTTTTCATTTGTTTTTAGTTTTTTATTATACAAAAAGTTTAATTCTAAAAAAGACAAAAGACACGTTTATAGCGTAAGACCAGCAAGTCGAAATTACGGTGAATACTTTTTTTTCTTAATTGTTATTCTACTTTACTTAACTCTAAATCTATATTTTTTTAATAATAGAGGACTTTTTGGATATGGGGGAGGTAAAACAATGGGAGGTCCTTGGTTTGGAATTGGTTTTTTAGTTTTTCAAACCTGTACTTTTATACTATTTACACTATTTAGGGATAAATCAAATAGAATCAATAAACGTATATTTTCATTTATAATATTTATTCTTTGTTTCTTGTTTTATTTACAAATTTCTATTAAGGCAGGATCAAGAAGTCATATTCTTTATTTTTTTATTGCTTGTACTATTTATGAGCTATCGCCAATAATTAACACCATTAAATATAAAAAAAGAAAAATATTTATGCTTCTAGTAAGCGGTATTGTGGTATTAAGTTTTTTATCGACTTTACGAACAATTAGAAACCAAGGGACAGAAACTAGCTTTTCTTCAATTTATAACTTTGATAGCACTGATTCAAAAAATTCAGATGATGATTTGTCTTCTACAATATTATTACAAGATTATTATCTGCCTTCTCATACTTTATTTGTCTCAATGAATCATAAAATTATTGATCCAATTGAGGTAGTCAAATCTAATTTTACAAATTCATTGGTTTATTTTAATTATCCATTCTTGACCAATACGATTCTGTTGCGGGGGCTAGGAATTGATAATGATCGTGGAGTAGGTTGGTCATACCATTATTTTATTGAAGGATACAATGCATTAGGCTTATTGGGGGTGTTTTACAATGCTTTATTTTTTAATTTATGTATGGCTCTTTGGATCAGATTATCTCGATCAAATAACAGTAGACATAATAAAGTTATGTTTGCTATTTCAGCATTAATGATAGTATCGACAATGAAAAGTCAAAATTCTGCATTCATTCACAACTATTGGCTAATTTTACTCCCTGCGTTAGCATTATTACTTTTAGCTAATAATCAGAAGATTGCATTTTTTAGAAGAAAACGATTGCAATAATTAAAATGAATAAAAAAATTGTATACGTTACATCTCGCTTCCCCTTTGGAAAATCTGAGGTCTGGGCTGCTAATGAAATTAACTCACTATTAGAGTTAGGGAATGAAGTAATTATTATTCCTAGAACGGGAAAGGGAAAAATAATAAATAAGGATTCAATTAAATTTACTTCAAACTTAATTGATTTACCCTTCCTGAATTGGGATATTTTTATTTTTTTAATCAGAATCATTTTGTTTAATCCTGTTCAATTTTTAAAATTTTTAATTGAAATAATCAAGCAATCAAACACCATAATTGATTTTGTTAAAGGATTAATAATTTTGCCAAAATCTCTTTTTTTAACAAAAATTTTTAAACACATTGCAATTGATCATATACACGCATTTTCAGCTACTTCAACTGCTCTGATGGCATTTATACTTTCTTCAAATTTAAAAGTACCTTGGAGTTATACACTTCATTCATCATCAATTTTAAATTCAAATTATAAAAAATCTTTCCTGTTTTATTCACGTTCTGCATCAAAATGTAGAACAATTTCACAAATAACTGCAAACGATTTATCCAATTTTATAGGTCCTTCTTTATCAAAAAAAGTAGCTATGGTTCATTTAGGAGTAAATATCAAAGATCTAAAAAATAAAAAAAGTATTTCTAACAATTCTTTTACCATCGTAACACCCGCAGAATTAAAAGAGCACAAGGGACATGTTTATGCCATTGAGGCAGCCAAAAAATTAATTGATTTAGGAATTACTAATTTCAAATGGTTTTTTTATGGTAGTGGACCATTATTAAATAAGCTACAGCAAGATGTAAAAGAATTAAGTTTGACTAATCATTGCTATTTTCATGGACTTATTGATCACCAACAGCTCTTAAATAAATATGAAAATAATAAAGTTGATATCGTTGTTAGCTCTTCAATTAGTGTTTTGGATATTTTTGAGGGAATTCCTGTTTCATTAATGGAGGCAATGTCTTATGAAATTCCAGTAATTGCTACGGATTGTGGAGGAACTAAGGAATTAGTGGATGGTGAATCTGGTATTTTAGTAAATCAAAATAATTCAGAACAACTTACAAATGCTATATTTAAATTAATAAATAATCCTGAATATAGAAGAAAAATAGGTAAAAATGGAAGGAATAAAATAAAGCAAGATTTCGATACATTGAAAAACGCTAATGACTTAATTAAATTGTATTAAATAAAAAAAATTATGAAAAAAAACCCAATTCTTACTTTTAAAGTATTTCTCTTTCGTGTTTTTAAACCTTTGGAAAGGATTTTCGCATACAATAGAAAGAGGAGAGATAAATGGATGATAAAGCAGGCAAATAATATACCTAATGGTTCAAAGGTTCTTGATGTTGGAGCAGGTGGTTGCCCACATAGAAAGCTGTTTAGTCATTGTGAGTATTTTACGCAGGATTTTGTTCAATTATCAGGTGTGCAAATTCAAAACCAAGCGGGTTATGGCAAGATAGATTTTGTTAGTGACATCCTAAATATTCCCGTTCCTGATAAATCTTACGATGTAGTCTTATGTACTGAAGTAATTGAGCATATTCCAGATCCTATTTCTGCAATTAAAGAAATTTCACGTATACTAAAACCAGATGGGACTCTATTAATTACGGCTCCACTACAGTCAGGGTTACACCAAGAGCCATATCATTTCTATGGCGGATACACTAAATATTGGTATCAAAAATTTCTTACCGAAAATAATTTCTCTGATATAAATATTGAGCCAAATGGTTCGCTATATACAACTTATTTTTCTTTGGGATTGACTACATTTAAATCATTTCTTGAAATAATGATCGAAGATAAAAATCTACTTCGTAAGCTAATTGCTATCTTTTCATTAATTATTTTTTCTCCAATTCTTTTAATTCTAAATCCAATATTCTCTTTTTTATGGGAAAGTATTTTTCATAGAGAAGGGTTTACTGCAGGTTATCACGTATTAGCAAAAAAATCCTTGTAAAATATATTAATAAAATTAATTCAATTTGAAAACTTCATTACTTACAAGTATATATAGAAAAAACACTTCTGAGGAATTAAATCGTTGCTTTGATAGTATAAAAAATCAGGCACACATTCCTGATGAAATAATACTGATAATCGACGGACCAATTGAAGAAATTTTTTTTTTAGATATTAAAAATTGGTGTAAAGTTTTACCAATGAAAACCTATAGTTTAAATAAAAACATGGGCTTGGCATATGTACTTAACTACGGAATGAAATTATGCACAAATGATTGGGTTTTTAGAATGGATATAGATGATGTATGTGCTAAAGATAGATTTAAGAAACAAATAGATTTTATAAACTTAAATCCTGAAATAGATATACTCGGAGGAAATATTTTATGTTTTGAATCTTTTCCTAATTTTTTTTCAGGTCGGAATGTACCCAGTGCCCCCAACGAAATTAAAAGATTTATGAAGTTTAGAAACCCTGTGAATCATCCAAGTGTGTTTTTTAATAGGAATAGAATATTAGATATTGGGGGGTATCCAAATGCAAGACTTGGTCAAGATTATTTACTTTGGATAAATGCAATGGTGAAAGGATTAAAAATAGTGAATTCTAAAGAGGTATTAGTTTATATGCAAGTTGATAAAAACAGCCATTCTAGAAGGGGTTTAAGAAATTTAAAATATGATACTCGCCCATATTTTTTAATGTATAAAAATAATATAACTAATATTTTTGAACTTCTGATTGGACTGTCAATTAGATTCATTTATTGCACATTTTCTTCACTCAAATCAAAAATTAATTTATGAAAGACTATTACATTTATTACAATAATAATTATGTCAGACAAAGTGAGGCTAGAATACCTGTATTATCGGCTTCATCTCAATTTGGTTTGAACGTATTTGAAGGCATCAGAGTTTATAAAGAAGATTTTTTCTATATTTTTAGGCTGGAGGATCATCTGAAAAGATTAAATAACTCTCTTCATCTAATAGGACTTGATATAGATGTAATCACAAAAAAAGAGTTTTTAAATATTTTAATAGAATTAATTATTTTAAACAATATAAAAACTGACTTTTCTATTAGATTTACATATCTTATTGACGAACTTGATTCATGGTCTTCAATTAAGCGTCCAACATTTTTTATTGCCCCACTAATTAGGGATAGAAATTCAGCCGACAACTATAAAACAGCTTATTTAACTAAAACTAGAAGAATAAGCAAGTATGCTATGAATCCTAAAATTAAATGTGGAGCTAATTATATTAACGGAAGGTATGCTTTGCTAGAAGCAAAGTCAAAAGGTGCTGATTTACCTATACTTAAAAATAAGGATGGTTTTATTTCCGAAAGTTCAGGAGCTTGTGTTTTTTTAGTAAAAAATGGAGTTGTAATAACACCTTCCCTAGATTGTGATATTTTAGAGAGTATTACGCGTGATACTGTAATTAAAATCTTTTTAGAAAATAATTATAAAGTTGAGGAAAGATTTATTTCAGAGGCAGAGTTTAATGAATGTGATGAAATTTTTCTTTGTGGTTCTGCAGCAGAAATAACTCCATTGAAAATTCTTAAAGATCTTGATTTCAAAATAGGCGCTATAACTAAATTTATTTTTCAAGAGTACCAACAAGCAATTACAGCTAAAAGTTATAATAAAAATTTCTGGACCACTAAATTAAATGTTAAAAATCATAGTAAAAAACTTAATACCATTAATAATGAATCATAAATTTAATAAAAGAGTTCTTAGAGATAAACTCATAAATATTAATTCAGAAGCTGCTTATATTTTAAAACCAGATGTTTTTGAAAATGAATATGATTTAGTATTAAATTCTTTTAAAAAATATTATGATAAAGTAAATATTGCTTATTCTTTTAAAACAAACTATGTTCCAAACTTTTTAAATATAGTAAAAAATAAAAAAGGGTATGCAGAAGTTGTTTCAATAATGGAATTAGAGCTTGCACTAAAAGTTGGATTTCTTCCTCAAAATATATTTTTTAACGGCCCTTTTAAACACCATGAAGAAACCTTAAATTATTTGAGGCTTGGTGTATTAGTTAATGTAGATTCATATGATGAGTTCAAATGGATTGAAGACTTTGCAAAAAAATCAAAAATAATTTGTCGAGTTGGAATCAGATTAAATTTCAGTTTAACTGATAGTCCTTCGCGTTTTGGTATTGATATCAATGATGAAATAATTAATGAAATTATACATAAATCCAATTCCTCTGAATTTTTATCCTTAGAGAGTTTACATTACCATTATGCATCAAGAAGTTTGTCAGCATGGAAGATTTGTATGGATAAGTTTATTTCATTTTTGGACCAAATTGATTCTCAAATTTATAACGACTTGAAATATATAAGTCTTGGTGGAGGCATGTTCAGTAGAATGAATAATTATATCGAAGAACAATTATCTTTTTATATTCCATCTTTTGATGAATATGCTGAAAACTCAATACAATATTTAGCAGAATATTTAGATCAAAAAAGTGATAATTTTAGTGTTAAACCACAAATACTCATAGAACCAGGAACCGCTTTAGCATCAAAAGCGATAGATTTTGTGGTTCAAGTAGTTAGCATAAAAAAAATCAATGGTAATTTTTATATTAATACTACAGGAAGTAAATATAATATGAATCCTTCTCCTAACAGGATTAATAGCCCAATACAAATATTAAATTTTAACATAAAAAATTCTAAAGATTTAAAAAATGCAAAATTATGTGGATATACATGTATTGAGTCTGATATAATTCATAACAATTTTAATGGTAATATCTCTGTTGGAGATTTAATAATTTTTAAAGAAGTAGGTTCTTATTCTGTCGTAATGAAACCTCCATTTATATTACCTGATGTTGCTATAATTCAGTTTAATGATGAAAGAAATATATATGAAATTATTAGAGACAAACAAACTTTCAATGATATATTTAGTAGTTTTAAAATTTTTAGTAAATGATTAATTTATTTTATATAACTAATAATATTTTAGAGGCCCAAATAGTAGACAAACTTGATATTGATTGGATATTTATTGATTTAGAAACAGTTGGTAAAAAAGAACGACAAGTTGGTAGAAATACAGTTATGTCGAATCATTTAATTAGTGATGTTCAAAAAATTAGAAGTGTAATAAATAATACAAAAATTTTATTGAGATGTAATCCAATTGGCACTCACTCTAAAAAAGAAATAGAGAAGATAAATAATACTTCAGGGATTGATATGGTTATGTTACCCTTTTTTAAAACACCCGGCGAGGTTAAAATGTTTATAGATTTACTTGATACTTCAAAAGTTGAACCGAGCTTGTTAATTGAAACGACGAGTGCTATAGATAATCTAAATGATATATTAAAATTATATCCATTTAAATATGTTCATATTGGTCTTAATGATATTCATATTGAAAGGAGTACAAGTTTTATGTTTGAGCCTTACATTGATGGTTTATTAGAAAAAACGATATCTAAATTAAGAAATAATAATAAAAAATTTGGTATTGGCGGAATTGGTAAAATTGGTTCAGATTTGCTACCCACACCTGAATGTTTAATATATGAACATACTAGATTAAAATCTTCTGGAGTAATTCTATCTAGATCATTTAAAGGTGATTTTAGTGAAGAATCAAAGGATCTTTTTGAAACTGAACTAAAACAATCGGTGATTAAATTTAGAAAACATGAAAAATTGTCTAAAACATTTGATAAAAATCGGCTATTAGAAAATTTTAAATTAATGAAAAATGATATTAATAAAGTAGTAAAAAATATTAATGAAAAAAAACAAATACAATAAATTAGATTTTAATGTTGATATAGGGTTAAACAGCCTTTTACTATCTAAACAAATAAATGATAAAAACATATTAATTATTGGTGGTGCTGGCAGTATAGGTTCTAATTATACTAAACAGATTTTAAAGTTCAAACCTTCAAAAGTAACTATAGTTGATACTAACGAAAATGGTTTAACTGAATTAACTCGAGATTTAAGAAGTTCTTATTTATTAGATTATAAACCTGAATATATTACCTATCCGGTCAATTTATTGAGTGATACATTCAACAAAGTTTTTATTTCAAATGAGTGGCATATTGTAGCAAATTTTTCTGCACATAAACATGTTAGATCAGAAAAAGATAAAATTTCAGTGGAAGCCTTAATTAAAAATAATGTTTTTGGTGCTATAAAATTACTTGACCTTTGTGAGGCATACCCACCAAATTATTTCTTTAGTGTTTCAACCGATAAAGCTGCCAACCCAGTAAATATCATGGGAGCGTCTAAAAGCTTAATGGAAAAGTTAATCCTTTCAAAAAAAGATAATTTTAGAGTATCAACTGCACGATTTGCTAATGTAGCTTTTTCAAATGGAAGTTTATTAGATGGATTTAGTTATAGGCTAGAAAAAACACAACCGCTGTCTTGTCCTGAAGATATCAAACGTTTTTTTGTAACTCCAGAACAGTCGGGTCAAATATGTTTACTAGCAACTTTTTTAGGAGATACTGGTAATATATATTTTCCAAAATTAGATTTCCATAAAGATCAAATCTTTTTTAAAGATATTGCATTAGATTTTCTTAAAGAAAAAGGATTAGAACCAGTTTTAGTTGATTCAGAAAAGTTGGCAAAAGAATTTGAATTCTTTAAATTCCCCAAAAAATACCCCATTTATTTTTTTAAAACAGATACTTCTGGTGAAAAAACTTATGAGGAGTTTTATACGGAGGAAGAAGATTATGATACAGATAAACATAAAACATTAGGTTTTATAAATTCTTTAAAAGTAGAATTGTCTTTTAAACAGGTTAAAAAAGATTTTATTGATGTTTTTAATAAACCTAACTCTACAAAGTTGGATATTGTTAATGTTATCAAAAAGTATGTGCCTGATTTTAAGCACGAAGAGACTGGTAAAAATTTAGATCAAAAAATGTAAATTATGTATAAATTACTTAAGCGTTCATTAGATTTTATAGTTTCCTTTATCGTTATCTTTTTATTACTACCTTTTCTTTTTCCTATATGTATTGTTTTAAGATTTACTGCAGAAGGTGAAATTTTTTATTTACAAGAAAGAATGGGATTTAAAAACCATAAATTCAAGATTTTTAAATTTGCTACAATGTTGAAAGATTCTTTAAGCTTAGGAACTGGATCTATAACATTAAAGGATGATTTTAGAGTTACGAGAATTGGGAAATATTTGAGATCTACTAAAATTAATGAATTGCCTCAGTTATATAACATTCTGAAAGGTGACATAAGTATAGTTGGTCCAAGACCAGTTTTAGAGCAAGATTGGTTGTTATATCCCAATACTATTAGAGATAAGATATATGATGTTAAACCAGGTCTTACAGGAATTGGTTCAATAATATTTAGAGACGAGGAATCTATAATTTCTAAGATCAATGACGAGGATCCTCATATTTATTTCAAAAGAGTTATTGCACCATATAAAGGAGAACTTGAGATGTGGTATCAAGAACATCGTTCTTTTTTATTAGATTTTAAATTAATTTTAGTGACTGCTTGGGTGATCTTAGTTCCTACTACCAAGCTGTACGAAAATTGGTTTAAAGATTTACCAAAGCGAAATTTTTGAAAAGACAACGGACTGTACTCAATTTTATATTAATAACTAATGATTACTAACCATTAATTGACAATGTAGTAGAATATTTTATATTTATAAAATGAAAGGAATAATTTTAGCTGGAGGCTCTGGATCTAGACTTTATCCAATAACAAAAGGTACATCAAAACAGCTTTTGTCAATATACGATAAGCCAATGATTTATTACCCCCTTTCTGTTTTAATGCTCTCAGGAATAAAAGATATTTTAATTATTTCTAATCCAGAAAACCTACCAAATTTTAAAAAATTGTTTAGTGATGGCAGTGATTTGGGTTTAAAAATTGAATATAAAGAGCAAAAAAGTCCTGACGGAATTGCTCAAGCTTTTGTGATTGGTAAAGAGTTTATTGAGAATGAAGATGTTTGTTTAGTTTTAGGAGACAATATTTTTTATGGCAAGGGATTTACAGGATTATTAAATTCTGCAAAAAGTAATTTAAAAATTAATAAAGCAACTGTATTTGGATATAATGTAAATAACCCTTCTGACTTTGGTATAGCCAGTTTTGATACTAATAAAAATTTAATAAATATTGAAGAAAAGCCAAACTCACCAGAGAGCAAAACTGCAGTTGTTGGATTATATTTTTACCCTAATAATGTTGTTGAAATCGCAAGTAAAGTCCAACCATCTAGTAGAGGAGAATTTGAGATCAGTTCTGTCAATCAATATTATTTAAATAATAAGGATTTAAAAATTGAAATTTTAGGAAGAGGATTTACATGGCTTGACACTGGAACTCATGACTCATTACTCGAGGCATCAAATTTTATAAAAACTGTTGAAAAACATTCGGGATATAAAGTTGCTTGTCTTGAAGAAATTGCTTTTAAAATGAAGTTTATTGATTTAAAAAAACTCAATGAATTAGCTAACCCCTTTGGAAATTCTTTGTATGGTAAATATCTAAAATCATTAGTCAATGAAAATCAATAAAACCTTCATTGAAGATTTACTAATCATCGAGCCTCAATTATTTAAAGATGATAGAGGTTTTTTTTATGAATCGTACAATAAAAATAACCTAGATAAAGTTATTAATATCGTCTTTGTCCAAGATAATGAATCAAAATCTCACAGAGGAGTAATTAGAGGATTACATTTTCAGAAACCTCCTTATGCCCAAACAAAACTTGTTAGATGTATTTATGGAAAAATTTTAGATGTCGCAGTAGATTTACGTAAAAACTCAAAAACTTACGGTAAATCTTTTTCTATTGAGTTATCTTCTGAAAATAATAAACAATTACTTGTTCCCAAGGGATTTGCTCACGGCTTTCAGGCTTTAAGTGACGAAGCTATTATTAATTACAAAGTAGATAATTTTTATAATCCTAAATCTGACATAGGAATAATTTGGAATGACAAGGATTTATCAATTAATTGGAACCTAGATATAAAACCAGTACTTTCTGTTAAAGATTTAAAACTCATTTCATTTAA
>CENF01129005.1_pt1 | contig 24201 bp, 10 predicted proteins | sample 361291 | NCBI WGS metagenome assembly CENF01 (sample SAMEA2619399, study PRJEB7988) | marine metagenome | isolation source: saline water (ENVO:00002010), including | reverse complement strand
AGACGGGCATTTGCTTATGCGAATTTTAACAATGGGGCATTTGCAGTTGCACGGTAAGCAGTCGTTCGTAATTTGGACAGTGGGGGGCGTTGTGCCCCCCTTATATTAAAATTGCGTAACTACCCTAACCTACAAAGTGTTACGGAAGGCAGCTATATTTCTATCGATATATAAGAATTTTTTTCGCTATATAAAAGCAATGTAGGGTTTCACAAATATGAAAAAAAATTTTGAGGAAATTTTTAGCACCATAGAGATCGATCCAGTGACTGATAGATATCATATAAACATTCCAGAAGAGATTATGAATGAGTACGGCTGGTACGAGGACACAGAACTACAATGGGTCGTTGATGGAGATGAGTTAATGATTCAGGAAAAAGAATGAAAGAGTATCACATATATTTCAAGCATCGTTGTATATTCAAAGAATTAAGTGAGGAGCACTTCAACCTCATATGGGAACTACTTAATAAGGAATATAATTCCGAGTTATCTTACGAAGAAATTACGGTAAACTATACAGAACAAAGAGAATTAATAACAGAGGGATCTTATTGACAATTACTATATAATGGAGTATGATATGCATACTATAGTATTCAATAAAAGCGAATTCGATTATGGCTAAAGGATTTACGGTGAAAGCTAAAACACCGAAAACATCAGGAAATGCCCCACAGGAATGGGACTATGATAAAGCAAGAGAATTGGTAAGAGGAAAATCAGTTGTTTTCTGTTTACCTGGTAGAGGTGTTTCATACCAATTCCTTAAAACTTTTGTACAACTATCATTTGATTTAGTACAGGCAGGAGCAAGCATACAGATATCACAAGATTACAGATCTATGGTGAACTTTGCAAGATGTAAGTGTCTTGGTGCAAATGTTCTCAGAGGACCAAACCAACTTCCATGGGACGGAAAGTTAAAGTATGATTGGCAATTATGGATTGACTCTGATATTGTTTTTAATACTGAGAAGTTCTGGCAATTAATTCTTATGGAACAGGATATTGCAGCAGGATGGTATTGTACCGAAGATGGTAAGACAACCTCTGTAGCACACTGGTTAGAAGAGGATGATTTTCGTAACAACGGTGGAGTGATGAATCACGAAACCATCGAAAGTATATCCAAGCGTAAGAAGCCTTTTACAGTAGACTATACAGGTTTCGGTTGGCTTCTAATTAAGAAAGGAGTATTCGAACATGAAGGACTACCTTACCCATGGTTCGCACCCAAGATGCAAGTTTTCGAAAGTGGCGAAGTACAAGACATGTGTGGAGAAGATGTTTCTTTCTGTCTTGATGCAAAGGACGCAGGTTTCGAAATCTGGTGCGATCCTCGTGTAAGAGTGGGTCATGAAAAAACCAGAGTTATATAAGATCATCATCGATGGTAAGGAAGTATTCACTGGATTAGGACAGATAGAATACTTTCACAGAATGGAGGACTTTGCACTGGAATTCTACCAGACAGGTTCTCCACATCCTGACACAATTAAAACTGAAATTTATGAGGACAATTAATGGCTAAAGCAACTAGTGGTATTAGTGGTGGAGATTTTATACAGTCACCGCCGAAGAAGACTCGACAAGGAAGAGGCAAACATACAAAATATGCGGCGACCTCTCGTAACTCGGCTCGTAAAAGATATAAAGGGCAAGGTAGATAAATATTAGGAACTGGGTATAAATAAATAAAAACTCTGTCCAATGGCAATTACAAGGATATCACGATCATTTAAAGATATTAGTTTATCCTTTGAACCGCATCCAGTATCAAAAGATTTAAAAGTCTTGACTAATCAAGATGCAATTCGTAAATCTGTAAGGAATATAGTCCAAACAATACCAAGCGAAAAGTTCTTTAGTCCATACTTTGGATCAGATGTTTATAAGAGTTTATTTAATTTTGTTGACTTTGGTACTGCTTCTACGATTCGGAGCCAAATTCAAATATCATTAGATGACTATGAACCAAGAATATCAAATGTACGAGTCTTAGTTGATCCTCAACCAGATAATAATACATTTAATGTAACGGTAATTTATGACATCATAGGACAAGAGTTTCCTACTCAAGAATATTCATTCCTCTTAGAGGCAACAAGATAACATGCCTTTTACTAAATTTCAAAATCTTGACTTTGATCAGATAAAGACCTCAATCAAAGACTATCTCCGTGCTAATTCTAACTTCACGGATTTTGACTTTGAGGGGTCTAATTTTTCTATTTTAATTGATACATTAGCATATAACACATATATTACTGCATTCAACTCAAACATGGTTGTGAATGAGTCTTTTCTGGACTCTGCCACACTCAGAGAAAATGTAGTCTCACTAGCAAGAAATATAGGATACGTACCACGCTCAAAAACAGCAGCAACGGCACGAGTATCGTTTACAGTAGATATACCAACTAATACCAAAACGGCGACTTTAAAACCAGGCCTAGTGTGTGTTGGTAATACTAACGATAGTTCTTACCTATTCTCTACAACAGAAAATATATCGGCACCAGCAGTTTTTAATGGAGCTGATCCTAATAATCCTGCAATAGGGGAAGGATGGATTGCACAATATAATAATATTGAAATAAAAGAAGGTACTTTCTTATCAAAACAATTTGTAGTGGATGGATCATTAGATCAACGATTCATTTTAAATAATGCAAATATTGATACATCTACAGTAAAAGTTTATGTTAATGGGCCTAATGATGTTAATCCTTCGGGTTCTCTGGGTACAGAATATTCAATAGTTGATAATATCTTAAATATAAATTCTACATCAGAAATTTATTTAATACAAGAAATACAGGATGAACAATATGAATTGTTATTCGGAGATGGTTTTTTTGGTAAAAAATTAGAAGATAGCACTGTAATTACAGTAAATTACATTATTACTAATGGAAAAGATGGTAATGGTATAGGTAGAGGTAATACTTTTTCATATTCGGGAAGAATTACTGGAGATAGTACATCAAATTCTACTATTATAACCAAACAATTAAGAGAATTACCTGAGGTAACAACAGATTCAACTTCTCAAAACGGATCTGATATAGAATCTGTGGATTCTATCAAATATTTTGCTCCCAGAACTTATTCTTCGCAATATAGAGCAGTTACTCCACGAGATTATGAAGCAATTGTTAAAAAAATCTACCCAGATACTGAATCTGTAGCTGTTGTAGGTGGTGAAGAGATGGATCCACCTCAATTTGGTAATGTAATTATAAGTATTAAACCAAAAAATGGGTATTTTGTCTCTGGATTCAACAAATCTAGAATATTATCACAATTAAAGCAATATACAGTATCAGGAATTAACCAAAAATTAGAAGATCTTAAGATTTTATATGTAGAAATTGATTCTTCGGTCTATTATAACGATTCTAGGGTCACAAATGCTAATTCTTTGAATTCATTAGTTTCTAATTCACTTACATCTTACGCAAATTCATTAGAAGTTAACAAATTTGGTGGTAGATTCAAATATAGTAAATTACAAAGTATAATTGACAACACTCATGTCGCAATTACATCAAATATCACTAAAGTTATCATTAGAAGAAACTTAAAATGTGCTATAAATCAATTTGCACAGTATGAATTATGCTATGGAAACAGATTTCATGTAAATTTTGAAGGATTTAACATAAAATCAACTGGTTTTTATGTTCCTGGAAATTCAAGACCTGTTTATATGACAGATACACCAGATTTTAACCTTAGAACGGGTGTTATTGCGTTTGTAGAAGTCTTAAATGATGGATCTTACAATGTTGTAAGTAAATCTGCAGGAACTGTTGATTATATTAAGGGAGAAATTCTTATTTCTACGACAAATATAACATCTACAGTTGATGGAACAGGAATTGTTGAAATTCAAGCTATTCCAGAGTCAAATGATGTTGTTGGCTTGCGTGAACTTTATCTGAATTTTAGCGTTGAAAAAAGTAAAATAAATATCGTTAGGGATGTGATTAGTTCTGGTGACGAAATAACTGGAACAACCTTTGTTAAAGATTTCTATACATCAAGTTATTTAAACGGACAATTAATACGAGTATAATAATATGATACAGACTGGTTTTGAATCAAGAGTAAAGATTCAACAAATTATTGATAATCAAATACCTGAATTTGTATTAAGTGAAAATCCTAAATTTGTAGAATTTTTAAAGCAATACTACATTTCTCAAGAATATCAAGGTGGGCCTGTTGATATTACTGATAATCTTGATCAATATTTGAAGTTAGATAATTTAATTCCCGAAGTTGTCGTTGGATTTACGACTCTTTCTGCTGGAATAAGCACTACATCGACTACAATTGATGTTTCTAGCACAAAGGGATTTCCAGAACAGTATGGATTGTTAAAAATTGATGATGAAATCATAACATATACTGGAATTGGAACAAATTTAACCAGTTTTACTGGTTGTATTCGTGGTTTTAGTGGAATTACTTCATATAGAACTGCTTTAAGAGATGAAGAATTAGTATTTTCTTCATCTGGAATATCAAGTCATACTACAAATTCAAATATTCAGAATTTAAGTTCATTATTTCTTCAGGAATTTTATAAAAAACAGAAATTTACTTTCACACCAGGGTTAGAAGACGCTGATTTTGACTCAGATTTAGATGTTGGTAACTTTATAAAGGAAGCCAGAACTCTATATGAATCAAAAGGAACTGATGAATCCTTTAGAATTCTATTTAATGCACTATATGGTGAAGAACCAAAGATAATAAATCTGGAAGAATACTTAATTAAACCTTCAGCTGCTGATTATGTAAGAAGACAGGTTGCAATTGCAAATGTAATTTCAGGAGATATTTCAAAATTAGTAGGTCAAACCTTATATAAAGCAGATGATTTAGATACTAATGCTTCTATTTCCGAAATAGAAGTATTTACAAGGGTAAGTTCTGCTTCAAGTCAACCAGTAGAATTCCATAAAGTATCATTTTTTGTTGGTTATGATGATTCTACACCAGCAATTCAAGGTAATTTTAAAATAACACCATCATCAAAGGTTATAACCACGGTTGGTGCAGGAAGTTCTGTTATTACTGTTGATTCTACAGTAGGATTTGGTACTACTGGAACTATTATATCAGGAATTAACACTAATATTAACTATACTAGCAAAAGTGTTAATCAATTTTATGGATGTACAGGAATTGATGATCAAATAAATCCTACAGATGTTATAAGAAATGATGAAATTTACTTTGGATATGAAAATGGTGATATTACTAAGAAAGTAGAATTAAGGCTTAATGGTGTACTATCAGAATTTGATCAGATTTCCAAATATGTTGATGTGGATGCAGGTCAAATTATTGCTGTTAATAATCTTGGAGATTTAATAGAAAATCCAGCAGAAAATAGAACGAATAAAGAAATATTTGCAAATTCTTGGATTTATAATACAAGTGCAAGATATCAAGTAAATGATGAAGCTACTGTTACTGATTTTGATCCATCAGATCTTCCCTTGTATCAAATTGTTGATAGATCTAGTTTAAAGAAGGGTGATACTGTAGATTTATTTAATAGATCCTCAAATAATATTCTTGACACTGGTAAAGTTACTGCACCATCATTAGACGCTACTAAGTGGTGGATTACTAAGACAAATAATGTTACTCTTGGTTTATCTAGTGCAGCTAGTGGTCAATATGATATTAGAAGAAAATTAAATTCACCTATTAGTATTGGTGCATCTTTATCAGCATCACATCTTGTTTCTGATGTGCAAAATCTTTATGTTGATGATAAAAATGAAGAATTTTATATAGCATCCAATTCTTTACCATCAGGAGCAATTGTAGGAACTGGAATTACTGATACATTTACATATCCTATAAAAGTAAATGTACTTTCTGTTATTAATCCTACTTTAAGTAAAGTAACTACAACTGCAGGAATAAACACCTATTTTAAATATGGTGGATTATATTTTAATAGTGCAGTACCATTTATTAATGGTGATGAGGTTTCTTATAGTTCCGCTAATGATCCATACATTGGATTGCAGAATGGTGGCACATATTTTGTTGGTATTGCTAGTGATTCTAGTGATAAAAAAACAATAAGACTTTATAGTTCAAGAGCAACTGTTAATACTGATAATTATATTAAATTAGAAACATCATCTGGTTCAATTACGGAGACTGGTCATAGTTTTACCTTATTGTCTCAGAAATCCAAATTAATTGGGCCACAGAATTCATTTAAGAAGTTCCCATTTAATCCAGACATTAAATCTGGAAAACAAACTAAAACACTTCCTGGAACCATAGGAATGTTAATTAATGGTGTAGAAATTATTAATTATAAGTCAAATGATAAAATATATTATGGACCTTTAGAATCAGTAGAAGTTTTAGATACAGGTGATGATTATGATGTAATAAATCTTCCACAATTATCTGTCAGTACTGGTACTGGTACCACTGCTTTAATTCAACCAGTTATTGCTGGATCTATTGAACAGGTTATTGTAGATCCTCAAAACTTTAATATTAGAGATGTATTATCTGTAGATGTTGTTGGTGGTAATGGTAATGCTATTTTAGAACCACAAATTATTTCAAAAACTAGAGATGTTGAATTTAATGCACAATTGGAAGTATCTGGTGGTGGTATTAGTAGTATTACCAATACTATTACTTTTTTAAATGATCATGGATTTACAAATCATCAAGAAATAATTTATATTTCTGATGGGCAAGATGGTCTTGGAGTTGGTGTAGGAACTTCTACATTAGTCAGTAATGCAAATTATTATGCAAATGTTCTTAATACTAATACCATTCAACTATTTGGATCTGCTGACGATTCTATTGTTGGAATTGATACAATAACACTTAATGGAACTAATTGTAGTGGTGTACATAAATTTGTAACTCTTCCTACAGAAAGAACATTATCTAGTATTAATGTTGCAGATGGAGGTTTATTTACCAATAGAAAATTAAAAGTTTCACCATCTGGAATTTCTACAGTATATGATAATATTACATTTAAGAATCATGGTTTTGATCATGGTGATCATGTAGTATATACGCATGATGATAGTAGTGGATCTATTTCAGGATTGACCACAAGTACTGGTATAGTAACAACAACAAATTATTATAGTGTATTTAAAGTAGATAATGATAAATTTAAACTTTCAGATGCTGGAATAGGTGGAACAATAACTTCTAATTTTGAAAAAGAAAAATTTGTTGATATTAAAACTACTGGATCTGGATATCAGAATTTTGCATTTCCAGATATATCTGTTACCGTAAAATATGCTCCAGTTGGATTGGGTACCACTACTCAATTAGTTAAAGAGATAAATCTAACTCCTGTAGTTAGAGGTTCTATTATTGATTCATATTTGTATAATGCAGGAACTGGATATGGTAGTACTACATTAAACTTCCATAATAAACCAATAGTAACTATAAAAAATGGTAAACAATGTTCATTAGGCCCAATTATTGTAAATGGAAAAATTACAGGAGTTAATCTTCAATATGGTGGTAGTGAATATTATTCTGTTCCAACTATTAAAGTTGTTGATTCTTCTGGATTTGGATCTGGTGCCGAATTAAGACCAATTATCTCTGATCAGAGGATAGTAGGCGTTACAGTCGTTAAAACTGGAATAGGATATTCGAGTACGGATACTTCAATACAAGTCATTACAGCAGGAAAGAATGCCTTTATAGATTGTAATGTTAGACCATTAACTATTGATTTAAGTAAAAAATATAATAGTGATGAAATATTGACGCAAAGTGGAGATAATTTAACTTATAATGTTTGTGGATATGGGAACACTATCAGACATTCTTTTGGTGAAAAAGCATCTGGTATTTCTACATCTACTGTTGCTTCTAAAATTATTGGATGGGCATATGATGGAAATCCAATATATGGCCCATATGGATACGGTAATCCAGATGAAACTGTTGATGCAAGACGCTTAATTTCTGGATATGAGTTAGATGTATCTAATGTAACTGATAGACCTGCAGGTTTTGATAATGGTTATTTTATAGAAGACTATAAGTTTACTAATAATGGTGATTTAGATATAAACAACGGTAGGTTTGGTAAAACTCCAGAATTCCCTGAAGGTACATATGCATATTTTGCAACAATAGGATCTGTTGGTTCTGGAACTAGTGAACCAGTATTTCCTTACTTTGTTGGAGATTGTTATAGATCTTCATTAGTTGATCAGAATGTAACACAAGATTTTGATTTTAAAAATTCTGATTTAGTAAGAAATACATTCCCATATAGGGTTGCTGAAAAATTTGTAGATAATGATTTTATTATAGAGTCTAATGAAATAGATAATCAAAAAGTTGAAGTAGAGTCTGTTACAACAGGTTCTATTCTTAAGTTGAATATTATCGATTCAGGTGATAATTATAAGATAAATGATAATCTAACATTTGATAATGATGGTACTCAAGGTAGTGGTTTTGCTGCTAGAATTTCTTCATTGAAAGGTAAGGATATAGTAAATGTAAGTACTGCTGCATCAACTTATAATAATGCAATATTTACTTGGAGTAGTGATGGAAGACAAAAGATAACAATATTACCAAAACATGATTGGACAAATAGAGATAATATAGTTATTTCTGGATTATCTACAGAGTTGTCAGATTTGAATGGTCATTATTCTATTGGGATTACCTCTATTACATCTTCATTGATACAACCAATGTTACCAGCTTCATCTGGTGGAATTACTACAGAAATATATGTTTCATATATTCCGAATAATATTTCTATTGGAAGTTCAATAAACATAGGATCTGAAACTGTACAAGTATTAAATATGTACGAAGGTGAGCAAGTATTAAGAATTGGAAGAAGTAGTGCAGGAACTGCACATACTGCATCAACTCTTTTACATTTTGTTTCTAATTCATTTACTATTAATAAATCAGTACCATATTTTGATTCTGAATTAGTTAATAAATTCTATTTTAATCCTACAAAAAATGTTGGATTTGGAACTTTAAGTGGAATATCATCTACAGTAACTTATCAATTTGGTGACAGTCAAATTACAAATGATATTCCAACACAGGCAATTTATGCACCACAACATAAGTTTATTCAAAATGAACAAGTAACATTAACAAATGCTGGTACTCAAATTGCAATATCAGATACTTCTACTTCTGCTCAATATAATTTACCCACCACTCTTTATGTTTCCAATTTAAGTCCAAACACAATCGGTATTAAAACTGGTATAGGAACTACAAGTACAGATTTCCAAAATGTATTTTTCCGTGCTGGTGGACAAAATAGTGATTTATATTCTTTAGAAAGTAACCCAACACAAGAAACTGGAAAAGTACAAAAATTAGATACTACTGTTTCTGTATCAACTTATCATAATTTAAATGAAAAGGATATTGTTACCTTAGATATTAAACCAAATCTTTCTGTCGGAGTTGGAACTGCTAGTTCAGTTGTAGTTACTAGAGATACTTCTAATGGATATATTCTTACAGATCCATTTAGAATTGCACAAGCTGGTATTTCAAGTACTACTGATACCTTTACAATTGCAGGTCATAAGTTTGTAACTGGAGATAAGGTATATTATGATTTAGCTATAGGTTCAACTTATCCTACAGGGTTATCTGGGGGTGAATATTTTGTATATGTTGTTGATAGTGATACTATCCATTTATGCGAGACTTATATTGATTCTACACTTAATCCTCCTAATATTGTAAGATGGACATCAGATCCAGCAGTTACACATAGACTTTATAAAATTAATCCTCAAATTAATGTAGTTAAGACTAATAGTTTAGTATTTGATCTAACTCATTCTTCTTTACAAGATTATAAGTTTAAATTATATTATGATAAAGAGTTTAAAAATGAATTTGTTTCTACTGCATCTACAACATTTAATGTATCTAATGAAGCAGTAGTAGGTGTTGCAACCACAGCAAAAACTACTATTTCTTATAATAGTAGTATGCCAGAAGTATTGTATTATGCACTTGAGAAATCTGGATTTATTAGTACTGCAGATGCATCGGTAAAAAATGGTTCAGAAATTAAATTTGTTGATAGTTTATATAATTCGACATATACACTTTCTGGTGTTGGTGATACCACATTCTCTTTATCATTGAATGAATATCCCGAAAGTTTAACATACACTTCATCTCAATGTGAATCGATCACATATAGTACAGATTCACTTAATACAAAAGGTGGTATTGATGGTGTAAGTATTGTATCTACTGGTAGTGGATATAAAAAAATACCTACTTTTGTAGGAACATCTTCAACTGAAGGAAGTGGAGCTTATGTTACAGCAGAATCAACTGAAGTTGGTAATATTGGTAAAATTAGAATTATTAATGAAGGGTTTGAATATTCTGTAGATAATACTTTAAGACCATTTGCATATATTTCACCAACCATAGTTATTAAGGATTCTAATACTATTGGTATTATTACAGTTACTGATGGTGGATTTGATTATATAGAACCACCCAATGTGGTAATGATTAATTCAACTACTAGAGAAAAAATTGATAGAGGATTATTAAAAGCTAATCTAGGTGGAACATCTATTGCTAATATTGAAATTGTTTCTTTACCAAGTGGACTTCCAGATACTCCAGTGGAGTTGTTTACAACTAATAATACTAATGGAATTGGTATTAAGACTATATCGAGTAATAATAGTGGAATATTTACTTGTTGGATTAATACACCATCTAGTTGGAATTCTGTACCTTTTGCTGTAAATGATGAAGTTTATATTGAAGGTGTTGTTGGATTTGGAACAGAAGGATCTGGATTTAATAGTGAAGATAATGGTTACAGATATGGTAAAGTTAAAGAATACAATACTAGTGGATTGAATGATAGAGTAGTTATTGATTATTCTGGTATAACATCTAACACTGGAATAGCAGTAACTGATCAAAATTCTATAGGTGTTCTTATAAACAAAAATAAGTATCCACAATTCGCAATAACACAGGTACCAGATAATTTTATTATTGGAGAAGAAATAATTAGAAATTCTGTAAGATTGGATTTAATTATTACAAAATCTGATAATGATTTTATAAAAATTCTAGGAAGAGACAAATTATCTGTAGGTGATATTATTTCGGGTAGAGAATCTGGAACTATTGCTACAATTGCAAGTTTAACAGACAATTTTGGTCAATATGGTGTTGATTTTTCTGTCAAAAAAGATATTGGATGGTCTAATAATATTGGAAAACTTAGTGAGGATGATCAAGTAATTCCTGATAATGATTATTATCAAAATCTTTCATATTCTATTAAGAGTTCTAAGGAATTCCAAGAATTGAGAAGTCCTGTATCTTCTTTACTTCATACTAGTGGATTGAAGAATTTTGCAGATACAGTTGTTAGTCAGAATGTTAGTGTAGGTATTGGAAGTACTGACCAAACAGTAATTATTCAGGATGTCATTAATGAGGCTAGAGTTGATACAGTTTATAATTATGATTCTGCTTATGATCTTAGTGAGACTGGACTTTCATCTAAGTTTATAAGATTTGATAGTGTAAAATTAAGTGATTATATTGTTGCTAAGAGTAATGAAGTTTTATTGATTGATGATATAAGTAATGAATTTTCAAATTTAGATGGTGATCCTAGTGAATTTTTAAATATTCAGAAAATATCTCCAGGTATTTCTTATCAAAATATATTATATAAAGTTTCTAATTTAACCAAAACTAGAACTCAATTATCAGAAGTAACAATCCTTAATGATGGCACCAATTCAATATTATTAACAAACAAATACATGCCAGATGAAAATGATGCTGGCCTTGGAAGATTTACTATATCTAGTGATGGATTAGGAGATTCATATCTTAGATTTACTCCTTTACCTAACGCATATGATTTTGATTATGATCTTAAAGAAATTAAGACAACATACCAAAGTGATATAGCTGGTGTAGGTACTCAATCTGTAGGATTTGTAAATTTAAGTAGTTATGTTGGAGTTGCTACGACTGCTGTTAGTGGGATAACAACAACATCTATTATTAGTGTTGATAAAACAAAATTTAGTTCGTTCCATGTAAGAAATCAGGTAATTAATTTAAGAACTGATGAAATGAATTATGTTGAATTATATGTAAATCATGATGGAACTAATAGTTATGTTTCTCAATTCTATATGGATACCCATTCAGAAGATGATACTATATCAGACACTTTAATGGGTTCATTTGATGGTAGTATTAATGGGTCAGAATTCTCTATAGATTTTGAAAATAATTTAAGTGATGAAATAAGAATTAAATCTACTATTGTTGGATTTGGATTAACTTCTGTTGGTGTAGGTACTTATAGATTTAAAATTCCTACTCAACCAAACGGTGCTGAAAGAACAGCGTTATATCAATCTAATTACTCAAATGATACAGGTGCATCATTTGATGTAGTTGGACTAACTTCTACATTATTTGATTCATGTAGGTCTATTGTTCAAGTTAGTGTTGGATCAACAAAAGCACTTCATCAAGTTCTTATGAGTCATGATATAGATAATGTTTATGTTCAACAATCTCCATTTTTATCTATTGGTAGTACTGCAGTAAGTGATGATAGATCGGGTATAGGAACCTTTGGTGGTGTATTTGATGGTACTGAAGTTAAATTAAAATTCTATCCAGATAGTGCATTTACAAGTACAGATGTTGAGGTAACATCACTTAATTTAGGAATATATCAACTGTTTGATGAGGCTAATATTTCTACAACAGATCCTTTAATTTATGGAAGAGCAAAAGAAGAAATTGGTTTATATCAGTATAATGCAATAAATGGTGACAGAGTTAATAAAACTAATTTTAAATTAAAATCTAATACTACTCCTATCTTTGGAAAAACATTTGATCCTTCTGATACTAATTCTCTTAATTTAGTTACAGGTAAATTTACAATAGATAATCATTTCTTTAGAACTGGTGAGGAATTGGTGTATAGTGCAAATTCAACATTTATTGGTATAGGATCTACACCTATGCAATATGAGAGTGCAGCAGGTGTTCATGTACTACCATCAAATGTCTTTGCTATTAGAGAAGATGCAGATAGTTTCTTTATTGCAACAACTAAAGCATTAGCTAATGCTGGAACAGGAGTTACATTTGTTGGTGTTGGTACTGGAAATGCTCATAAACTTTCAATGAGTCTTTCCAATACAAAATCACTTATTACTATTGATAATGTAATTCAATCTCCATTAGCTTTCAGTCCTATAAATCACAGTTTACAAAATAATATTGTATCTGTTCTTGGTAGTACTGGTATTGGTACAACATCAACTATATTCTCATTAAGTGGAATATCATCTTTAGGTCTTAATGATATCCTTAAAATTGATGATGAATATATGAGAATACAAGATATTGGTACTGGTGATGATGTTTTTGGACCTATTACTGGTATTGGAACAACAAGTCTTGTTGAAGTTGAAAGAGGATTTGTTGGTACTTCCGCAACTGCCCATACAAATACTACAACAGTTAGAGTTTATAAGGGTTCTTATAATATTATTGAAGATGATATATATTTCTCACAAGCACCTAAAGGTAATCCACAGATTACTACAACAGAAAATAATTTACCTTTCCCAACTTCACAATTTGGTGGAAGAGTATATTTAAGAAATAATTATGATACTAATCAAATTTATGATGATATTTCAACAGAATTTAGTGGAATACAAAGTTCATTTACCTTAAAGGTTGGTGGAGCAAATACAGTTGGTTTGGGTACAACTGGTGGTAATGGATTATTATTAATTAATAGCATATATCAAAGACCAACCTCTGATAATAATCCAAGAAATAATTTCCAGATAATAGAACAAACATCACCTACAGGTGTAACTAGTGTTCAATTTACTGGTATTAAAACAACTACCGATGGAACTCTAGTTATTAATGAATCTGATATTAATGAAAATCAGTTACCAAGAGGTGGTGTAATAATTTCTCTTGGATCAACTCCAGGATTAGGATATGCACCTACTGTTGGAAATAAGACTTATGTTGAAATTGGTGTTGGTGGAACTATTAAAAATTTAGTTTCGACTGCTTCTACAGGGTCTAATAATGCCATAACTACAGCAAGTTATGATAATGCAACTGGTCTTTTAGAGATAACCACACAAAATGATCATAATTTTGAATTAGGTATAGTTGATCAAGTTAAATTAGCTGGTCTTGAATTTACTTGTGCATCTGGTTATGCAGGAGTAACAACTACAATATTCCCAGAAGCAGCAGTTGGTTTAGGTAGTACAAGTCTTGATTATAGTGTTCTTAGAGTTACTAACGGTGATTATGCACATAGTTTCATCAGTGCAGATAATAATGCAGTTAATGTAACCAGTGGTGCAGAGAATGGAAATCAAAAAACACCTAATGGGGCAACATATACTCCTACAACAGGACTTTTGGAGTTAACATTCGCATCTGCTCATGGAATGGCAACTGGTGATACTATTACTTTAGATAATTATTCTATTACATTTACATGTGATAGAGACGATCATGCAAGTGAACATGAATATCCAAGAGTTGGTGATCCTATTGCTGGTGTTACTACTGCAGTATATGTGACTTCTACTACATCATTTAATATTAATGTTGGATCGTCACCAACATATAGATTTACTACAAATGTTGGAACTAGTACTATTACACATACCTATGTTGGTGGTGGTAATGTTATACCATTCTATGGAGACGCTTTTTATGGGTCAGGATATATTGGTTCTAATGTTTCTATTGGTATAACAGATATACCATTTGCACATAAATTTGTTCGTGGTATTTCTACTAGTTTCTATGCAGCTTCTTTCGCAGGTGTAGGATATACTGCAACTGGTGCTTCATATAATCCTAGCAGTGGTGATTTAGTATTAACCGTTCCTGCACATGGTCTTGCTGTTAGTAGCAATATTGGATTTAGAACTGATTCTTTAATCTTTACATGCTCTAAAGATGATCATAAGTCTGATCATTCGTATCCAAGAGCAACTGATCCTGTTGCTGGAATACTTACAGCAATTACAGCTAAAACAACAGATACACTTACTGTTAATGTTGGATCAAGTGTAGGCAGTGGAGGTGCTGTTACTGCTACAGTGGGTGCTGGTGGAACTCTAACCATTGCAATTAGTAATGCTGGTACAAACTATGCTAACCCACAGTTGGTTATCCCTGAACCTTCTTATGCTGGTCTAGGAATAACTGGAGTTTCTAGATTGGATGTGGGTTCAACTACAGATTGTGGAACTGGATTGTTATTGAATGTTGAAGTTGGTGCATCATCTACAGTTGGAGTGGGATCCACTTTATTTGGAGTTACTAAGTGGGAAATTGAAAGAAATGGATACGCATTTAGGCGTGGTGATGTCTTTAAATTAGTTGGTTTGGCAACAGATCGTAATTTAACTAATCCACTGAATGAAGCTGAATTTACTGTAATACAAACATTTAATGATAATTTCTCATCATGGCAATTTGGAGAATTTGATTATATTGATGATATTAAGAATCTTCAAGATGGAAATAGAACAAGATTTGAATTAAAATATGGTGGTGAAATATTGAGTTTTGATACTGTTGGTGCTGGAGAAACTTCAACATTCAATGTTAATCTTTCAAATTCATTGTTAATTGTGATTAATGGTGTAGTTCAAGAACCAGGAAGTTCATATGTATTTGATGGAGGTTCAACTTTTGTATTCACAGAACCACCTCAACCTGAAGATGATGTTGCAATATTCTTTTATCGTGGTTCTCCTGAATTAGATACTGAATTAGTTACTGATATACAACCATCTATAGAAAAAGGAGATCTTGTTCAGTTAGGAGGATTGAGAGATCTTAGAAATCAGAAAGATAGAACTGTTAGTTCACTTGATAGTTCTGATACTATACAAACTAATTTATATGTTGGACCAGGAATAACTACTGAAGGTATTTCTAGATCTTTAAGTTGGACTAAGAAAAAATACAATAAGATTGTTGATGGTGAATTTATTTCTAAATCTAGAGGTTCACTTGAACCATTAATCTTCCCAACTACAAAGATTATTAGTGATTTCTCATCTTCTGAATCAAGTCAAATATTTGTAGAAAATATTGATCTCTTTGATTATGATGCACCATATACTGCAAACTTTGATGCATTTATAGTTGATAATAGTTTAACTCCAGTTGCTGCTGCATTAACGGCTACAGTATCTGCTGCTGGAACTATTTCAGGACTCACTATTGTTAGTGGTGGATCTGGTTATGTTGGAGCAACAACTTCAATTTCTATTGCTGCACCACCAGTTGGTGTAGGCACCGATGGATTTATTAAACCAGATGGTACTGTTGGTGTCGGTTCTACCGCAACAGCAACTGCTACTATAACTAATGGAACTCTTACAGGAACACCTACAATTACAATGCCAGGTTTGGGTTATACATTAACTTCAGCTCCACAGGTTATAGCAGCACTTCCAACATTTAAAACTGAATTAGTTAAGAATATTGGTGTTGCTACTGGATTTAGTGGAATTGTTACTGGTATCGGTACTGCGGTTGGTGTTGGAACTGATTTAGCAGTTGTATTCCATACTCGTGGAACTCATACTGGATTGAGTGCTGGTTCTCCAATTTCAATCAATAATACTATTGTTGGAACAGGATTAAGTTCAATTTATCAATCTGGTAAAGGTATAGTTGGAATTGGTACAACATTTGTTGATAACATTTATAGAATTGCACAAATTACTACTAGTTCTAATTTAGGTATTATTACATGTAATATTGCACATAATACTAATGTTGCTGGACTTGCTGCAACTGGAACTGAATCAAGTCCGATTGGTAATTTCTCTTGGGGTAAATTAACTGGAACCTTTAGTAGGTCAAATCCAATATCGATTGGTGTTAGTGGCCTTACTGTAGATTCTGGATTAACTACATTCCCAACCATTTCAAGAAGAGATGAAGGAATTAGGGGTACGGGAGCAATTATTGCTGAGTAAATCTTCGTTTATATTAACTGTTATAAATATCTAAAAAACTATTAATATGTCTGCACAGGTAACAGATCAATTTAGAATATCAAATGCTGGTAATTTTGTAGATTCTGTACTAGATACTAATAATTCTTATTATGTCTTTCTAGGACTATCTAATCCTACAGATCCAAATCCTGGTTTTGGTAGAACTTCTGATTGGGATTCAAATAAACCATTAGATCCTATAGATAATCTTCAATATGAAGGTTTTTATAAAAGTGCTGCTCTTTTTGGGAAAAAGATCAATAGTACAAATATTAGAAGGGTTATTAGAAAAGTTCAATGGACTGCTAATACTCCTTATGATATGTATCGTCAAGATTATAAGATTGATGCAAAATCACCTAATTCACAATCAGCGAGACTTTATGATACAAATTATTATGTAGTTAATAGTGATTTTAACGTTTATATTTGTATTGATAATGGTTCTTCTGGTGCATGGCAGAATAAAACACTTTTGGATGCAAATCCAAATGGAAAGGGTGGTACTTCTAAAGATGAACCAACTTTTACTGATTTAGAACCAAGTGCAGCTGGAGATGATGGATATATTTGGAAGTTTTTATTCTCAATTTCTCCAAGTGATATTATAAAATTTGATTCTACTGAATATATCGTTGTACCTAATGATTGGGCAACATCTACTAATTCACAAATTCAAAGTGTTAGAGAATCAGGAAATTCTGAAATAAATCTCAATCAAATCAAACAAGTATATATTGAGAATGGTGGTGCTGGATATCAACCTAATGTTACTCTTACTGTTCCTATTCTGGGTGATGGTACTGGAGGTAGGGTATCTATTACAACTACTTCTGGTGTAATTACTAAAACAGTAGTTACTTCTGGTGGTACTGGATATACTTATGGTATTGTAGATTTATCAACTCTTCAAACATCGGGATTTACTGCTGCTAAATTGGTTCCAATCATTCCCCCTTCAAGAGGGCATGGGTATGATATCTATAAAGAATTGGGAGCAGATAGAGTATTAGTTTATTCTAGATTTGATGATTCTACAAAAGATTTTCCAACTGCTACAAAATTTTCGCAAGTTGGTATTGTTAAGAATCCATCCACATATTCTTCTAGAGATTCTATTTTTACTGGTAATCAGTACTCAGCATTAGGAGCTATTAAATTTGATCCTTCTACATTTACTACTTCCCAATCAAATGCCCTTACAGGTACTGCTATAGGTAGTACTTTTACACAAACAAATCCAGCTACTAATGATGTAGCACAGGGGTATGTAGCATCTTATGATAAAGAAACAGGTGTTTTAAAATATACCCAAGATAGATCATTATATTTTGGAAATAGATTGGATCAAACAGATTATACTGGAATTGCTACTTATTCTAAATCATCACCTTTCCGTGGTTCTAGTGATGGTCTTGTATTCCAAGATCCCTCAATATCAGGTAATAAAGGGATACAAACCTCATTTAGTGGTATAACAACAACTATAGATACTAGTAAACAAATAGATTTGGGAGTTGAGTTTACCGATGGTCTTGCTGATCCAGAGATAAATAAAACAACTGGTGATGTCATATACATTGACAATCGAAAGTTAGTCACTAGGGATAGTAGACAAAAAGAAGACATTAAGATCATCCTGGAATTTTAAAGTAACATGGCACAGAAAACAGATTTAAATATAAGTCCTTATTATGATGATTTTGATCCTGCAAAAAATTTTTATAAGGTCTTATTTAAACCAGGATTTCCAGTTCAAGCTAGGGAGTTAACTAATTTACAATCAATTCTTCAAAATCAAATAAAAGATTTTGGAGGTCATATATTTAAAGAGGGATCTATAGTAGTTCCTGGTGCACCATCATATGACCAATATTTTAATTCTGTTAGATTAAATGCTAGTCAATTTGGTACAGATGTTTCAGTTTATATTAATAGTTTTCTTAATAAAGTTGTAGAAGGTGAATCATCTGGTGTAACTGGAACAATTGATAGAATAGAATTACCAGATGGTGGTGACATAGATGATTTAACAATATATGTAAAATATATTAATGCAGGTAAGGATAATGTAAGAACGGTTTTTCTTGATGGAGAATCTTTAATATGTTCTGAAAATATTGTATATGGAAATACTACAATTGCTGCAGGAACTGCTTTTGCTACATTAGTAAGTTCTGATGCAACTTCTATTGGATCTGCGGCAAGTGTAGCTGCTGGTGTATATTTTATTAGAGGAACCTTTGTAGATGTAGAAGCTCAAACAATAATATTAGATCCTTATACTAATAGTCCTTCATATAGAATAGGATTTCAAGTTAATGAAACTATAGTTGGACCTAAGGAAGATGATTCTTTGTATGACAATGCAAAAGGATTTACTAATTATGCAGCACCTGGTGCTGATAGATTTAAAATTGATTTAGTTTTAACTAAAAAATTATTATCGGATAATAATATTGCAGATTTCTTTGAGATATTGAGAGTAACAGATGGTGAGGATACTTTTATTGTAGATAAAACTGAATATAATCGTATTAAAGATTGGATTGCGGGAAGAACATTTGATGAGTCAGGAAATTATGTTGTAAATCCTTTTAATATTAACGCTGAAAATTCTTTAAATGATAGACTGGGTAATAATGGTATATTTTTTAAAGATCAAACAACAGAAGAAGGAAGAACACCTTCAGAAGATTTGATGTGCTATAGAGTTTCTGGTGGTAAAGCATATGTTAAAGGATATGATGTTACTACCACTCCTACAACTATTCTTGATTCACCCAAACCAAGAAGTGTTGAAACAATTGATACTGCAAATTTACCCTTTGACATGGGAAGTCTTTTGGTTGTTAATAACCTTGTAGGACAACCTCAATATAGAGAAGTAGTTGATTTATATGCTAGATTAAAAACTGATACTCTTGATATTAAAATAGGTGAAGCTAGAGTATATTCATGTACATTAAAGGATTCTTCATATAGTGGAACTGCAACTAAGTGGAATCTTAGATTGTATGATGTACAAACCTACACTAGGTTAACAATAAATCAACAAGTAAGTAATACCGAAGTTGTTGTTGGTTCCTTTATAAAAGGATTAAGAAGTGGTGCCTCTGGATTTGCAACTCAAGTTGGAGGTTCTAGTACTAATATTTCTTTGAGACAATCTTCTGGTACTTTTATTAAAGGAGAAGCTATAAGTATTAATGGTAATACAGTATACCCAAGATATATTACAGATGTTAGGACTTATAACGCAAATAATATTTTAACAGTAAAACAAACAGCATCTTCTCCTTATACTGAAGATTTTATTGCAAATGCATTTTTAGAGCAACATCTTATACCAAATATTGATGAGGTAATTGCCGACGGTACTAGTATTACTGCATTTGGTCAACCTTTTAGTGGACTTAATCTTAATGATATTGTTATATTTCACTCAAGACCAAGATGATCCATTTTATAATAGGGTTACATCTGTAAGTGCTGATGGTCTGACATTAACTGTAGCTGCCATTGGTACTAATCTTAGTGGAATTTATCATGGAGCTCTTACTAGTGGTGCAAAGGGTGTCCAGTTACGAGTAGGTAGAGCTTCCTTTAAAGATAATGAAGGTGAATTGTTTGAAAGATTATCAAATCCTAATGTTGCGTCTATTGACTTTTCATCATCAGTTCTTCCAGTTAGTGCACAAATCACTGCCCAAGGTGTAAGTGGTGCTGGTCTTCTTGATATCTCTATCAATGATGTAAATGGTGGTGATAATGTAGCAATTAGTACTGCATTTTTTGATGCATATAATACACACAGATATTCAGTTCATTATGGAAATCAAACTGCTGGTAATAGTATTGGAACTGTAACCAGTGATAATTTTGATTTGCAGGAGGGAGGAGCAGAAGTTAAAATTCATGGTTTAACTGCTTCGGATACAAATGCCGTTATTTCAATAACTGCAAGAAAACAAGGTATTAGGAGTAAAATAAAAAATTATGTTAAGAGTCAGTTTGTAAATGTGGTTTTATCTAATCTTCCCGAATCAGGAAGTACTGAAGGTGACACTTTAAATGATAAATTAGCATTTAATAATGTTGCTTATGGTTTGAGAGTTCAAGATGAACATATTTCTTTAAATGTTCCTGATGTTGTACAAGTTATAGCAGTTTATGAATCCATAGATGGAGAACAACCTACTTTAGATACTATTACTTTTTCTGCAACAGCAAGTGTTGGTACAAATGCTCTTCTTGGTGAAAATGTAGTAGGATCTCTATCTAAAGCTATAGCAAGAGTAGTTACTAATCAGGGATCTAATCCTTCTACAGGAAATGCTAATAAACTAGGTATTGTTTATTTAAATGAGAATAGGTTTGTTGAAAATGAATTAGTTACATTTGAGGAATCAAATATTAAAACTTTCATAGAAGGAATTAATATTTCAAATACTGAAGGAAGATATAGTAATATCTCACAGTCATATACTTTAGATCAAGGTCAAAGAGATCAGTATTATGATTATTCTAGAATAATTAGAAAATCTAATGCGTCAATTCCAACAAAAAGATTATTGATCATTTATGATAGGTATGATGTACCATCTGGTGATACAGGAGATATATTTAGTGTTAATAGTTATGATAGTAAAAATTATACTAATAATATTCCATTAATTGGAAAAACTCAAGTAAGAGCAACTGATGTATTGGACTTTAGACCAAGACCTACTCCATATACATCCACTACTGCATCTCCATTTGATTTTCCAGCAAGAACATCTGCATTTACTACACAACCACAATTCTTAGTGGCACCTAATGAAAGTACTCTACTTGGATATGAATATTATCTTGGAAGAATTGATAAAATTTATTTAAGTCCAACTGGAGTTTTGGAAGTATTATTAGGAGAAGCTTCATCAGATCCTCAACCTCCAATAGCAATTAATGATTCTATGGAGTTAGCTACGATTCTTCTTCCTCCATATCTTTATAATCCTGATGATACTCTAATTCAATTGACTGAAAATAGAAGATATACTATGAGAGATATTGGTGTTCTTGAAGATAGACTTGATGAACTTGAAACTGTCACAACTTTATCATTACTTGAGGTTGCTACAGAATCATTAACGATTCAAGATGCTCAAGGAAATGATAGATTTAAGAGTGGTTTCTTTGTAGATAATTTCAAAGATACTAATCTAATTAATCAAGATTTCTCACAAATTGAAGTTGATATTTCTAAGGGAGAAATTAAACCAATAGTTGTTAAAAATAGTCTTCAAAATCAATTGATGCCAGCATCAAATATAATTGAATCTGAATTAGATTTTGGTACTGATTTTGATTTGTTAGACAGTCAAAATGTTCAGAAAACAGGAAATGCAGTTACATTAAAATATGAAGAGGTTGATTATTTAGAGCAAGCTTTAGCTACTAGGGTTGAGAATGTTAACCCATTCCATGTTATCTCATTTACAGGAGCTGTTACTTTAACACCAAGTGTAGATTCTTGGGTAAGAACAGTTTATCTGCCAGAAGATATTACTAATATAACAGAAGAGAGACATGTAACAAAAACAAGGAAAAGAGGTTTTTTTGGTAGTGTTGCTTCATTGTTTGGATTTGGTAGAAGGAATAGTAGTGGTAGTTATACTGAATTTGTCACAGTTAGTGATGATGTAATTATGTCTTCTGGTGATGAACAATGGATGAGATCTAGAAATACTGAATTTGATGTAAATGGAGTAAGACCTTTCAAAAGACATTATCAATTCTTAGATGGAAATTCTGATGTTGATTTTATACCAAAATTAATTGAAATAACACCAGAACAAAATGGTCAGACATATGGATCTACAGGAACTTTTAAAGTTGGTGAAACTGTAAAAGGAATTCGTATGAATTCTGATTTGAATTCAACTGAAACTTTAATTGAGTTTAGAGTTGCAAAATCCAACCATCAATCAGGACCATTTAATGATCCAACTAAAACTTATAGACTTAATCCATATACACAAACTGATTTCGTACCTTCCGAATATACAACTTCATCTAAAGTTTTGAATGTTGATATTGTATCGTTGGCTAGAGAAGCACAAGGATTATATAGTGGATATGTAACCGTCGGATTACAATTAGTTGGTCAAGAGAGTGGGGCAATAGCATATGTAAAGGATTTGAAATTAGTTGCAAATGAATATGGTAAAATACAAGGTAGTTTCTTTCTAAAAGATCCAAATACAGATCCAGCACCTACAGTTAGAATTCCTACAGGAAGAAAAACCTATAGAATAACAAGTAGTAGCACTAATGAAATACCTGAGAGAGGTTCTGAATTAGCATCTGCTGCAGATGCAGAATATGATTCTACTGGAACTTTAGTAACAAGGCAAATATTTACTACTAATACTACTATAAACACGACTGTTAGGACACGATGGAGAAGATGTTTCTTTGATCCATTAGCACAATCATTCTCAGTTGGTGGAATTAGAGATCAAGCACCTAATACTGAAGGTCCAGGAAATGATGAACATGGAGTTTTCATAACATCAGTAGATCTTTTCTTTGCAAGAAAAGATCCTGGCAATCAACCAATTACGGTTGAAATAAGAACAATGGAATTGGGTACTCCAACTATGAATGTTATTGGTAAACCAGTAACATTAGTACCAGAAGATATTACTGTCAATCCTACGGCAGAAGTTGCTACTAATGTTAAATTCCATGAACCAATTTATTTGGAAGCAGGTGAAGAATATGCATTAGTTCTTCTTGCACCAACAAGTGATCAGTATGAGATGTGGATTGCTAGAATGGGAGAATCAACTGTAAATACACAGTCTCTTCCTGATGCATCAGCTGTAATTTATACACAACAATGGGCTCTAGGTAGTTTATTCCTATCCCAAAACGGTTCTATATGGACTGCAAACCAGAGAGAAGATTTAAAGTTTAAATTATACAGATCTAAATTTAGTTCTAATACTGGAAGTGTTTTCTTTACTAATCCCACATTAAATAAAAGTAATGGTTA
>CENF01107655.1_pt1 | contig 24530 bp, 23 predicted proteins | sample 361291 | NCBI WGS metagenome assembly CENF01 (sample SAMEA2619399, study PRJEB7988) | marine metagenome | isolation source: saline water (ENVO:00002010), including | reverse complement strand
TAATAATCTAATGCTTCATCATAAATCGACTGATATTTTTTATCTAAATCGCTTTCATTTGATAAAAATTTCTGAAAACTAGTTGTAGTAATCACACTATCGTACCAATGCTTCCACCAAATACCATCTTGGGAGTGATTCCCTTTATCCCAACTCAACATAGAATTGTCAAATTCTAAACCAATACCGTCACACCACTGTGATAATATTTTTTCAGGATTATCAATTAAAATATTTGAATCTACCACAATAAATTTCTTACCAATGCTATCTAAGTACCTTATAATTTTATATTGTTGCGGATATCCGAGCTCATCTACATGATTAAGAGAATTTTTTTTGGTGTAAGACTGTATTACATTCTTAGGATGACGAATCAAAATACAGTTTTCTAAGTTTTTAATCCAATCAAGCTTACTTAAATCAATTAAGTGGTGTGCCATATGTTTCTGATACCAATATTTTTTATTACATGGTATTTTAGATGTGAGGTTTGCAACAACGTCATTGTATTTGTTGGGATAGTTATCAATGATTTCCTTATACATTGGATGTTTTAACTTCTTTTCTTTAAGGTAGTATGCATAAAAAGGTTCATCTGAAACAAACATATCCTGCCTAGATGACCAAGATCTCATAAGAGCTGTAGATATATTTCTTGGTCCAGACCAGCAAGCAATTCTCATGCTAGCCTACGTAGTTTTGGATTTCTTTATTATATAAACATCTAATTTTATTAACTAAAGAGCTAGAATTAGTCGATTTTAATTTTCTGCCCTCTAGTTGTGATACAGGGATAATACCAGCAAACGTGCCTGTAACAAAAGCCTCATTACAGTCTTTAATATCTTCAAAAGTAAAATTTTTTTCAAGGCATTCAATATTATTTTGATTGCATATTAAAATAGCTTTTCCTCTTGTGATACCATTTAGACAATATTCTCCAGTAGAAGTCAAAATTCTATCATTTTTAATGAAAAATAGATTAGTAGAATTACATGTACTAATATTACCGTTTATATCGTTCATTATTCCTTCATCATAGCCAAGCTTATTTGCCTCTATACTTGCTAAAATACAATTCAATTTGCTAAGAGTGTTATAATGAGGGTTTAGTATGCTATCGTTTGGCCTAATGTTCGGTACTCTACCAATATTTACCCCTTTAATATATGTATTTGGGCTCGTTTCTTTATATTCGGGAATGATAACTAGATTAATTGGGCCTACATTAGCATTGGGATTTTGGTATGGAGTAATTTTATCTCCCCTGGATACAACAAGACGTATGTGGATATTATTATCCATTTTATTTTTATCTAATACTTTATTGATTTCCTCAATTATATCATGTTTAGAGTAAGGAATATTTAACGAAATACCTTTTGCGCTTGCATACAATCTATCTAAATGATCTTCAATAAAAACTAACTTAGATTGATGAAGTCGAATTCCCTCCCAAACCCCATCCCCAAGTAAAAATCCGCTATCAAAAACAGAGATTCTGGCTTCACTTCTATGAAATAATTCTCCATTAATATTAATAAAAATATCTTTGTTTTTTGAATTCGATATATATGAATGACTACTCATTTGTGGGCCCACAGGGACTTGAACCCCGAACCTGCGGATTATGAGTCCGTTGCTCTAACCAATTGAGCTATGGGCCCTTAGTAAGGATTGAAAATTGCAAATTTCTAACTATTTATTAAATAGTTTTTTTCTTATTTCAGTAGCAGAAATCTCTCCAATTTTTTCTGGCGGGATATGTTCAATAATATCATATCCTACTCCTCTGCCATAATTTACAGATTCAATATCTGGTATAATTATTACTTTTACTCGATTTGTTGATATTAAATTATGTAATTCTTTTTCAATATTTCTTTTTACTTCAATTGGATCATATGGATTACTATCATCGAGACTAACCTCTCGAATACAGATAAGTACATTTTTATTTTGGTTTAATCTTTGATCAATTAGCCAACGGTGACCATCATGCCATGGTTGCCATCTTCCTATAAACATTGAGTATTTCATTTAAGCTCTCCTTAATATTCAGCTTTCCTGTATCTATTGACAGGTGTCTTGGATCAGTAGGTTTTTCATAGTCTTGGGCGAAAAAATTTTCTCTACCTCTTACTTCTTTAGTATGTAAATAAATTTCTAAAAAAGGAAATTCATCTTTTAATTCGTCCCTAAGGAATTTGTATGGAGCAACAATAGATACCACACAAATATAGTTTTTGTTTGCAAGAAAACGCATTATAGATATTGCTGTTGATATATTTTTGATTCTGCCTTCCTTAGAGTAATCTTTATTCTTGTTGATATTTCTTAAATCATCACCATCTAAATTAATGATTTTTATGTTCGGGGTATCTTTAGAGACTTCATCTATGAAAGCGTTTGCAAGTGTTGTTTTCCCGCTTCCAGGTTGACCTGTTAACCATAAAATCATCTTAATTTATAGAAATAATCTTTTTCTGTTATTATATACTTCCAAGAAAGTTGCAGCAATAAAAACTATGACCAATATAAGTACAAAACTTTCAAGTAAACTTCTACCATTCTTATAAGAAGATAAGGTTGCATTGTCTAGCAAAAAAACTGATGAAGTAAAATCTTTTTCATCAATTTTAGCTAATTCTAACTGATCAGAAAGACTAAGGTATAATTGAGTATATAATTTAATATTTCTTTCAATTCTATCTTTTTTAAGAAGAAGTAAGGGTGAATTTAAGTCTTTGTTCTTCTGTAGAAAGGTTTGCATTTGATTTTCTGCTCCTTCTAAATCAGCTTTAACAGATAACAAACGACCTTCAATGAATTTTCTTTTTTCTTTACCTTTTATATTTGTTACCTCAGTAGAATAAGCAATAATAGACTTAAATGCACTTTCTGCAATTTGCTGAGAAAGTGAAGGGTATTGACTCACTGATATAGTAATCTTATGTAAAGAGGTTTTTTTATCTTCTGAATATGTAATACTATTTAAAAGAACTTCTTTAGCATAAAGAAGCTTTTTATCTTCTTGGGATAAATTATCTGCTAGTCTAAAATGTCTATTTATTTTATTAATCGTCCCCAGAGGATTGATGGAAAACAAGCTATCATAATTGTTACCAAAACTTTCGTATAATCTTATTTTTTTACCTTTAATCTCATATTCATTTTTTAATACATCATTGGCAAATCGTTCAGAGTTAATATAATCTGATATAGAAAATCCTAATTGATTATCTTCTCCACTTGTCAAGCCAGTAATAAAACCTAATGAAGATGGAATCTGATTTGATTTTTCATAATTCGAATAGAATGAAATGCTAGAAGAATAATTTGGTGTTTGGGTAAGCTTATATAAAAAAAATAAGGGGAGTAAAAAAATTGCGAATTTAAAATAGTTTTGAACTATATGTTTTACGAAGTAAAAAATATTATCAAAATTAATGCTATCGCCTTCAATGATTGGTCTATTGAAATCTTTCATATTCACTTAGTTTTTTGCATTATCCACTACAAGAAGAATAGCTGCTATATTTGCTAATGTTGATGATAGATCTGATATAAAGGTAGTAATATCAAAATCAGATGGATTTGGGTCAACTGGTACCACTATAGTATCTCCTGGATTAATTCTCTTAGATCTGCCTCGAAACAAATTTGCTTTATCTATCTCGCCGTTAGCTTTTCTTACATATGCATTTTTTTTCATACTATGAGGCATATGCCCTCCTGCCTGCTCAATAGCTTTATACATAGTTAAACCTCTAGAAAATGCGACTAATCCAGGATTATAAACATTACCTTCAACTCTAACTACATTTTCAAAAGGTAAGGCTCTTACAACAGAATTAGACCCTAATATAAAGTCTGCATCTACATTTCCTACAGATTCAGATTCTGTAATTTGATTATCATTTTCATCCAGCGAAGTATATTCTTGAAATACAATAACATTTTCAAGTGATGATAATTCTGTAAGCCCTTGTGCTTTCTCTATAGCAGCTTTAACAGTAAGTCCTTCTACAAAAGCGTATGTACCAGGCTTATTGACTTCGCCTTCGATACGATATGTAAAGCTGTTTCTATAATTTACATTTTCATAAACAAATATTTTATCGTTTGGCAACAACTGTAATTTATCTGCTTCGCTATAAGAAGTTGTTAATTCTGAGGCAAAGAATTGATTTGCATCTTGTCTTAGAATTTTAATCTCATTTTCGCGAATAGTCTGTCTAAAAATAGGATCATCAAATCCGCCTGCAATATCAAGAATGTATTTTAGAGAGCTATTTTTAGCTGGGTAGATTCCAGGTGACTTTACCCTACCAAAAACTTCTACATTCAGATCTACATTTGTGATCGATAAAACTGTAACACTATCACCATTATTTAGAGCTTTTGATTGGACATTTTTAAAATTTAAAGCAATTTTAGTTCTTGCATTATCATCCGACAATCTTTCTTCAACTGGAATGATTTGATCCACAATAATAGTAGATGATGCATTGCTAGTAAATCCAGAAGCATAAGTTATAATGCTCGATACAGTCTCACCATCAAGTAATTCATATATTTTAGGTCTATTAACTTCTCCTGATATAGCTATTCTGTTTTTAAAGCTTGGGATATGTATTGTATCTCCATCAATAAGCTTGATATTAGAAAAGGTGCTTTTTCCATACATAAAGAAAGAATAAAAATCTACTGTAGCAATTATTTGATTATTTCGTATTAATTGCACCGCTCTCAAAGAGCCATTTTCATCTATACCCCCTGCCTGAACAATTGCTGAGAAAATATCAGAGAAAGGATGTATAAGATTAATACCTGGATTTTCAATATGTCCAGAGAAATAAACATTAATTGATTTCAATTGTCCTATCTCTAACATTAGCTCTGTTGGATTATCCTGATTGTTCAGTGTAGAATATATGCGCGCTAACTCTTTAACTAAGAGAGATTGTGCTTCTTTTATATTTTTATTAGATAAATTTATGAAACCAATATCACTATAGTAAATCGCACCATCTTTATTGATCGTAAAACTTTCTCTTAAGTTAGTCTCTCCCCATAAAGATAAAATAATTTCATCCCCAGGGCCTAGCTTAAAGTCAGAAGGGGTGGGTATATTGTCAAAAAAATTAATATTTTTCTTGAAATAATTATAACCGAAATATTCGCTGTCCTCCTCATCTAATTTCTCTTTTTGCAGATCTAATGGTTCAATACTTATTTTGTCTATTTCAGTTGTAATTTTATTTTCAGGGAGGACGCTATCATCACTTTCTTGAGTGGATTGAAGAGCATCTTTTAGAGAATCTAATTGACTATTGTTAAGCCTATTAATATCTCTTTCTGAAAATTGAGCAAAAATATTACTAAAAAACAAAAATGTTATTAGTGTATTTATAAGATGCTTCTTTAACATAAAGTTAATTTAGTTTTAAATACATATTTTGCAAATATTTCTTTCGATTATCATAAAATAAAAATGTAGATTTATTTCATAAAAATTATTTGATTGACATTATGCACAATAATAAAGAAAAACTAGAATTGATTGGGAGAATAAATAAGCTTTTTGTTGGTGATATCAATCTGCATGAAAAAGAGATATTAGATATTGTATCTGGATCTAAATTTTTAGTTCTCGGCGGAGCAGGATCAATTGGTCAGGCTGTTACCAAAGAAATTTTTAAAAGAAATCCTAAAAAACTTCATGTAATAGATATATCAGAAAATAATCTTGTTGAATTGGTTCGTGATATCAGAAGTTCTTTTGGATATATAAATGGAGAATTCAAAACCTTTGCTTTAGATATTGGATCAATTGAATATGATGCATTTTTTAATTCAGATGGTAAATATGACTATGTTTTAAATTTATCAGCATTGAAACATGTAAGAAGCGAAGAAGACCCTTTTACCTTAATGAGAATGATTGATGTAAATATATTTAATACAGATAAGACACTTAAACAGTGCATTGAAAAGGGGGTTAAAAAATACTTTTGTGTTTCTACTGATAAAGCTGCTAATCCAGTGAATATGATGGGTGCTTCAAAAAGAATTATGGAAATGTTTGTAAGTAGAAGAAGTGAAAGTATAGATGTATCAATGGCAAGATTTGCAAATGTTGCATTTTCTGATGGATCTCTTCTTCATGGTTTCAATCAAAGAATTGAGAAAAAACAACCTATTGTAGCTCCTGATGATGTTGAGCGATACTTTATTATTGACGAAGAATCTGGAGAGCTATGTTTGATGTCTGCACTATTTGGGGAGAATTGTGATATATTTTTTCCTAAACCTAATGAAAATTTATCTCTAATAAAATTTTCAGAAATCGCTAAAAAATATCTTGAAAATAAAAAATTAAAACCAATAATGTGTAATGATGAAAATGAGGCAAGAAATTTATTAAGCACTACAAATAGTAGCGATCACTGGCCTTGTCTTTTTACTAAAAGTACAACTACTGGCGAAAAAGATTTTGAAGAATTTTTTACGGATAAAGAAATATTAGATATGAGCAGGTTCTCTAGCATTGGGATTGTAAAGAATAAAGATACTATCAATGAAAATATATTGGATTCATTTGAAAGCAATATAAACAAGATGAAAGAGGAGAGATTTTGGTCAAAAAAAGATATACTTGATAATATATTAAAAGTTCTGCCTGAATTTAAACATAAAGACACAGGAAGTTATTTAGATGAAAAAATGTAATGTTGATGACACAATCAATTTTATAAAATCTGTTTACAAAACAGATAATATCTATCTACACGAACCTCGGTTTGTGGGTAATGAAAAAAAATATCTTTTAGAAACAATTGACAGCACCTTTGTATCATCTGTAGGTCCGTTTGTTGATCAATTTGAACAAGAAATATCAAAATTAACTAATACAAAAAAAGCAATTGCTGTAGCAAATGGCACATGCGCCCTTCAAATCTCATTAAAATTAGCTGGCGTAAAATCAGAAGATGAAGTGTTGACACAAGCCTTAACATTCGTTGCCACTGCAAATTCAATATCTTATTTAAATGCTACTCCGATTTTTATTGATGTCGATTTAGATACTATGGGGCTTTCTCCAAAAGCATTGCAAGAATTCTTAGAAATAAATGTCGAATTAAAAGATGATGGTTCATATAACAAAAAAACAGGTAAAAAAATCTCTGCATGTTTACCAATGCATACTTTTGGTTTTATGTGTCGCATTGATGAGATAGTTGAAATTTGCAATCAATGGAAAATATCTGTCGTAGAAGATGCAGCAGAAGCATTAGGAAGTGAGTACAAAGGTAGGCCTTCCGGATCTTTTGGTTTATTGGGTGCGTTTAGTTTGAATGGAAATAAAATTATCACTAGTGGTGGAGGTGGTGCAATTACAACTAACAATATATCTATTGGAGACGAAGCTAAATATTTAACTACAACTGCTAAAGTTCCACATAAATGGGAGTATACTCACGATAAATTGGGTTACAACTTCAGGTTGCCAAATTTAAATGCAGCTTTAGCGTGTGCACAGCTTGAGCAACTAGACAATATGAAGAATTCTAAAAAAAATATATTCAATCAATACAAAGATTTTTTTAATAATACAGATATTAATTTAGTAGATATTCCTAAAAATACAGGTTGGAACTATTGGCTTACTAGCATTTTATTAAAAAATAAAAAAGAGAGGGACATTTTCCTTGAAGAAACTAATAAACAAGGAATTATGACACGTCCTATATGGACATTGATGTATCGCCTTCCAATGTATAGAAACGTGCAAAGAGATAGTCAAAAAAATGCTGAATATTTAGAGGAAAGAATAGTTAATTTACCAAGCTCAGCAATATTATGAAAAATATATATTTAATCGGTGGAGGTGGACATTGTCATTCTTGTATTGATGTCATTGAACAAGAAAATAAATATGAAATAAAAGGTATTTTTGATTTGTCTAGTAACATTGGGAAAGATATTCTTGGCTATAAAGTCATTGGCACAGATAATGACATTAATTCTTACATCAATAAGGATAACTATTTCTTAGTCACTATTGGCCAAATAGGAGGTCCTGAAAAAAGATTGGATTATCTTCAATTGAATTTAGCAACTGTTATATCTCCAAGAGCATATGTATCAAAAAATAGCACTATAGAAAGTGGTACAATTATAATGCATGATGCAATAATTAATGCAAATACTAAAATTGGCTCTAATTGTATTATAAATTCAAAAGCTCTTATTGAACATGATGTTATTATCGGAAATAATTGTCATATTTCAACTGCAGCCGTAGTCAACGGTTCGGTTATTGTAGGAAATGATACTTTTATTGGTAGCGGTGCAATTACTAAGAATAATATTATGATCCCTGAAAAATCGTTCGTTAAAGCAAATTCAACAGTTAAATAGATGAGCGTAAAAATTATAGCAGAAGCTGGAGTTAATCATAATGGCGATATTAATTTAGCAAAAGAATTGATTAATATAGCTAGCGATGCTAATGCAGACTATATAAAGTTTCAATCATTTAAAGCAGAAAATTTAGCCACAAAAGAAGCAGAAAAAAGTGACTATCAAAAATCAAATACAAAAAATAACGATACGCAATATAATATGCTCAAAAGTTTAGAATTAAGTAAAAAAGACCATATAGAATTAATTAATTATTGCCAATACAAAGACATTAAATTTCTATCTTCTGCTTTTGATTTAGATAGTTTAGATTTTTTATTAAAGCTAGAATGTGAATTAATAAAAATACCTAGCGGTGAAATCAATAACTACTATTACTTAGAAAAGATTTCTCATCAAGAAATTCCCGTTATTTTATCTACGGGAATGTCTACAATCAATGAAATTGAATCTGCAATAAAAATTCTTACATCCAACAAACTTTCGATTAATGACATAACAATTTTACATTGTAATACTGAGTATCCCACTCCTATGATAGATGTCAATTTAAAAGCTATGCTAAAAATTAAAGAACGTTTTAATGTTGATATTGGTTACAGCGATCATACATTGGGTATAGAAGTTCCAATAGCAGCAGTCGCTCTGGGCGCTAGAGTAATTGAAAAGCATTTTACAATTGATAGGTCTTTAAAGGGTCCTGATCATGCTTGTTCTTTAGAGCCATTGGAATTAAAAAATATGATCGATGCTATCAGAAATATTGAAATTGCATGCTCTGGAGATGGTAATAAATATCCAACTGCTTCAGAAATAAAAAATAAATTAATAGTAAGAAAAAGTCTTTATTCAAGTAAAGATATAAAAAAAGGTACTAAGCTTGCCAGAGACATGATTATTGCACTTAGACCAGGAGATGGTATTTCTCCAATGGAAATTCCAAATTTAGTTGGTAGAACATTCAAAAGAAATCTTAAGATATCAGAAAAAATTACTTATGAAGATTTTGAATAATAATAAAAAACAGTTTAAGATTGGCCTATTAACAAGTTCGAGAGCTGACTATGGCATATATAAACCATTGTTAAAAAAAATTTCTCAAGTCAAAGCTATTGATTTAACTATCATTGCTTTTGGAATGCATCTTAAAAAAAAATATGGACAAACAATTCATGATATTAAGAGAGATAATTTAGGCAATATAGATATTATAAAAGGTATGTCAAATAAAGATTCGCCTTTAGATATTGCGAATTCATATGGCCAATTAATAAAAGAATTTTCTGCTTACTGGGAAAATAATAAATTTGATTATGTAATTGCTCTTGGAGATAGGTTTGAAATGAGTGCGGCTGTTCAATCAGGAATTCCTTTTGAAATTAAGTTTATCCACTTGCATGGCGGAGAAACAACTCTCGGTTCTGTAGATAATATTTATCGTCACCAAATAACATTAGCTTCTAAGCTTCATTTTGTGGCAACAGATCATTACTCAAAGAAAGTATCTAGCATCACTGGAAGTAAAAAAAATATATATAACCATGGAGCCTTAAGTCTCGATGGTATAAATGAAATGAAATTACCCGATTGGTCATATGTTTGTCAAAAATTTTACATTCCTCATAAAAATTTTGTACTAGCTACTTTTCATCCTGAGACTATAGGATTAGCTAAAAACAAGGTATATGCAAATGTTGTATTTGAAAGTTTAAAAAAAATAGGTAAAGATACTAATATCGTCATTACGCTTCCAAATGCTGACGCTGCAGGTGATTTATATAGAAGCTCTATGATTAAATTATCAGAATTATATCCTAAAAAAATATCTATAGTAGAAAATTTTGGTCGTGAAAATTATTTTTCAGCTATGAAGCATGCATCAATGATGATTGGCAACACTTCTAGCGGCATACTAGAGTCGGCTTCATTTAAAAAGTATGTTATCAATGTTGGTGACAGACAAAAAGGTAGATTAAAAAATAAAAATGTTTTTGATGTACCATTTTCAGAAGATAATATTATTCAAAAATATAACTCTATCAAAAAACTAGCTGAATATTCTGGTAAAAATATTTTTTTCAAAAAAAATACAGCTGAAAAAATTATAGAAACTATTAAAAACTATGTCATATAAAAAACATATAGCATATTCAAATATCATAGCAAAAGAAGGTTTGAGGAAGTTAAATAATCTAAACTTAGACAAGGTTTTATTCTTAGTAGATAAGAAAGATAAACTTATTGGCAGTTTAACTGATGGAGACTTAAGAAGAGGATTACTTTCTGGTTTGAACTTAAGTGATCCTGTGGAAAAGTTTGCAAAAAATACCCCTGCGCACATTGATAAATCAAACTATTCTGTAAATGATTTAGTATCTTTGCGAAAACAATTTGAAATCATACCTGTTCTGAATGATAAAAATGAAATAGTTGATGTAATCAATTTTAGAATTCAAGATAGTTACTTGCCGGTAGATGCTGTATTAATGGCAGGTGGATTAGGATCTAGATTAAAATCTTTAACAAAAAAAACTCCTAAACCTTTACTCAAAGTTGGAGATAAATCTTCAATTCAACACAATATCGACAGGCTAACAAAATTTGGAATTAGTAACTACTACTTTTGCTTAAACCATATGAAAGAAAAAATAGAAAATCATTTAAATAAAATTTATGGGAATAAAGAATACAAAGGCTTAAATCTAAATTATATTTATGAAAAATTTGCAATGGGAACTATAGGATCAGTATCTCAAATCAATGAGTTTAAGAATGAATATGTTTTAATAACGAATGCAGATGTTATTACAAAAATAGACTATGAGAAATTTTTTCTAGATTTTAAAAATAAAAATGCAGATTTATCTATGATAACTATTCCCTATTCAATAAATGTCCCATATGGTGTTACTTCAATTGAAACTAGCGATAATAGTATTGTATCTTTAGACGAAAAGCCTAAATATACTCACTATTGTAATGCAGGAATATATTTATTAAAAAAATCTATTATTTCTGAAATCCCAAATAATGAACATTACAATGCAACTGATTTAGTAAAAAAACTAATTAAAGATAAGTTTAAAGTAATTTCGCATCCTACTCATGACTATTGGATGGATATTGGCTCAATTGAGGATTATGAACAAGCTAATAAGGATATTAAAAATTTGAGCTTATGAAAAAATTAGTAGTAATACCAGCAAGAGCTGGCTCAAAAAGATTGCCTAATAAAAATTTAAAATTATTAGATGATAAACCGCTAATAATGCATTCCGTTGATATAGCGAGAAAAATGTTTAATGATAATGAAATATGTATTAGCACCGATTCAACTAAAATTAAATCAGTTGTTGAAAAAGCAGGTTTGCATGTACCTTTTTTAAGACCGAAAGAGCTAGCTCAAGACACTTCTTCAACAGAAGATGTTTTGTTACATGCATTAAATTGGTACGATCAAAATGGATATGAACCAGATATCATTATTTTATTACAACCAACCTCCCCTTTTAGAAAATTAGAAGATATTAAAAATGCTGTTCAAAAATTTTCTATAAAAATAGATATGGTTGTTTCTGTAAAAGAAGGAAAAGCAAATCCATATTTTAATCTATACGAAGAAAATGACAACGGTTTCTTAAAAAAAAGTAAAAAAAGTACTTTCGATAGATACCAGGACTGTCCAGTAGTTTGGGAATTCAATGGATCAATCTACGTTATTAATACAGCTATGCTTAAGAGAAAAGGTTTTAGTAATTTTGATAAAATTATAAAATATAAAATTGACAATCCAATTTACTCACTAGATATTGATACAGAATATGATTGGTTAATTGCAAATACAATTATTGAGCAAAAAATATGAAAACAATTAGAATAATTCCTAGGTTGGATATTAAGGGACCTAACTTAGTAAAAGGAATACATTTAGAGGGGCTGAGAGTTCTTGGTAAGCCAGCTGACTTTGCAAAGTATTATTACGAAAATGGAGCAGATGAATTAATTTTTATGGATGTTGTAGCTTCTCTTTATGAACGTAATAGCTTACATGATATAATTTCTGAAACAGCAAAAAATAAGTTTATTCCAATAACAGTTGGAGGAGGATTGAGAACAATATCTGATATAAAAGAAGTTTTGAGGGTAGGAGCTGATAAAGTTTGTTTAAATACAGCAGTAATTAAAGATCCGGAATTAATTAAGACTGCTTCTCGAAAATTTGGTTCTTCTACTATTGTTGTTTCAATAGAAGCAATAAAAGAAGAAAATGGCAAGTATCTTGCTTATACAGATAATGGAAGAGAATATACTGGAATAGACGTTTTCGAATGGGCTAAAAAGGTTGACGAATCAGGAGCTGGAGAAATAGTAATAACTTCTGTAGATAAAGAAGGAACCGGACAAGGATTTGACATAGATTTAATTTCAAAAATTAGTAGTATAGTTGATATACCCGTAATAGCGCATGGTGGAGCTGGCACCAAACAACATGTAGTTGACTTAATTAAAGAAAATACAATTGATGCAGTAATGCTGTCTTCCTTGTTTCACTATCAATTCATCAAAGAAAATGAATCAAGAATATCCTCTGAAGAAGGCAACATTGAGTTTTTAAAACAAAAAAGGAGTTTTCATACTTTTGAACCTTGCAACATACTTGACTTAAAAACTACTTTAATTGAAAATAAAATTGAGTGTAGGATATAATGACAAAAAATGAAAAAAAAGTTATTATAATTGATTATCAACTGGGTAATCTCTTTAGTGTAAAACAGGCTTGCGACACTATTGGATTAAATGCAGTTATAAGTACAAGCAAAGATGATATTTTGTCTGCTGATGCTCTTATTCTTCCTGGTGTTGGCGCATTTATTGAAGCAATGAAAAATTTAGAAAAACTTGATTTAATTAATGCAATAAAAAGTAAAGTAAATTCAGGAACGCCTATATTTGGTATTTGCTTAGGCCTTCAATTACTTTTCACAAAAAGTGAAGAATTTGGTTCTGCAAATGGATTAGATTTAATATCAGGAGTAATAAAAAAATTTTCTGGAGACTTAGATGGTGAGAAAATAAAGGTTCCGCATATTATGTGGAATCGAATATATATGTCTAATAAATCTTGGACAGAAACTCCTCTAAGGGACTTAAAAGATTATGAATTTATGTATTTCATTCATTCATATTATGTCAATCCAGACAATTTAGATTTCATTTTAACTAATACAAATTATTCTGGAAAAGAATTTTGTTCTTCAGTAATGCATAAAAATATATTTGCTACTCAATTTCATCCAGAGAAAAGTTCAGATAAAGGAATATCTATTTATAAAAATTGGGGATTAATGAATAAATTGATACCATAACCAGAAATAGAAATAAACTAGAGGCAAATTATTATGAACAGTAAAAAAAAATTAGATGCATATTACGGCTTACCCAGTAAGGTAGAGTTTTGTACAAAGTGTGTTATGTCTAATCAAAGACCAACATCAACAGCTGAGTTCAAACATACCAAAGAAAGCAAAAAGGATACTATGAATTTTGACCAAAATGGTGTATGTGATGCTTGCTTAATGCATGAAATTAAAGACAATATTAACTGGGGTATGCGTGAAAAAGAATTAATTGAGCTTCTGGACAAGCACAGGAAAAATGATGGTTCTTATGATTGCTTGGTTCCTGGAAGTGGTGGTAAAGATAGTGCTTACCAAGCACATATATTAAAATATAAATATAAGATGAATCCCTTAACAGTTACTTGGCCTCCAATACTTTATACAGATTATGGGCTTAGAAACTGGAGAAATTGGCTTGATGCTGGGTTCGATAATATATCATTTTACAGAAATGGTAAAGTAATGAAATTATTAACAAGATTGTCTATTGAAAATTTACTACATCCTTTTCAAACATTTATCCTAGGACAAAAAAACCTTGCACCCAAGATTGCAGCTCAAAATGGTATAAGCTTAGTATTTTATGGTGAAAATGAAGCTGAATATGGTAATCCTATTGCTGATAATACGACCTCTCTTAGAGATAAGTCTTATTTTAGTTTTGATAATTTAGATGATGTATTTTTAGCCGGAGTTTCAATTAATGAATTGATGGAAAAATATGACGTTAGATTGAGTGATTTAATGTCGTTTCTTCCTCCTCAAGTTGAAGATTTAAAAAAAACAAATATAGAAGTTCATTATTTGGGATATTATTTAAGATGGACACCTCAGGAAGTGTACTATTATGCTGTTGAAAATACAGGTTTTAAGGCAAGACCTCATAGAACTCAGGGAACTTTTAGTAAATATAGTGGTATAGATGACAAAATTGATGATTTACATTTTTATACGACATTCATAAAGTTTGGTATTGGTAGAGCTACCTATGATGCTGCACAAGAAATCAGAAATAGACACTTAACGCGAGAAGAAGGTCAAGCTCTTGTTAGGAGATTTGATGGCGAATTTCCAGATAGATACTTTGATGATATAATGAAATACATCGAGATGGACTCAGAATATTTTCATACTCTATGTGATCAGTTTAGATCTCCTCATCTTTGGAACAAGGATAAAAATGGAGAATGGAAATTAAGACATAACGTATCAAATACAGGATTAGATGATTAATTATTTTACAAGTTAGGTTTATGAAAAAAATATTTATTATAGGGGCGGGGCAATTAGGTAGCAGGCATCTTCAGGCATTAAAAAATATAACAATTCCATTGGATATTAATGTTATAGATCCTAGCAAAAAATCATTGGATATAGCTAAACAAAGGTATGATTCAATTAAAATAATCGATAACAATAATGTTTCATACTATGAATCAATTAATGATGTTGATAGCCTTTCAATAGTCGATCTTGTAATTATTGCAACTGCTTCAAATGTAAGATTTCAAGCAACTATTCAATTACTAAACAAGTTTTCAGTAAAAACAATTATTTTTGAAAAAATACTATTTAATAATCCCAAAGATTATTCTAAAATTCATAAATTATTAAAATCAAAAAATGTCAGTGCCTACGTAAACTGCCCTATGCGAATGATGTCTTTTTATAAAGATATAAAAACATCTTTCGAAGGAAGTAGATTTAAATATATTGTTTCTGGCAGTCAATATGGATTGGTCACAAATTTAATTCATTATTTAGATCATATATCTTACTTAAATCAAAATTCAGAATATACAAGTGACACAAATTTCATGGATAAAGAATTGATTGAGAGCAAACGAAAAGGGTTTTATGAGTTACATGGTACTTTTCAAGCTAATTTCAAAAATGGTACTCAAGGTTTTATCAATTGCGAGTCTAAAGGAAATTCTCCTATAATTATACAGGCTTTCAACGACAAGGTGCACTTTATATCAAGAGAATCTGAAGGTAAAGTTTTAATTGCAAGGGCTGAGAATGACTGGAAATGGGAAAAAATAGAATTTGAGATTCCTTTTCAAAGCCAATTAACTACCATATTAGTTGAAGAAATATTATCAAAAAATAGTTGCTTGCTTCCATCATATGAAGAGAGTATGAAAATACATTTACCATATCTAGACTCATTGCTTAAATTCATTAATAGTAACTCTGATATCAAATTAGACCACTACCCTTTCACATAATAAAAAATATGAAAAAATATACAAAAATACTTATTGTAGGTGCTGGACCAATGGCTATAGAGTATGCAAAAGTTTTAAAAGCCCAGAAAAGTGAATTTATTACTGTAGGAAATACCAAAAAAGGTGCTAATAATTTTAAAAAAGATATTAAAACACATGTTGTTTTAGGTGGAATTGAAAATTGGTTAAAAAATAATCCATCTATTGATTTTAGTTCATACAAAGTAATCGTAGTAGTAAATGAACATTTACTAGGTAAAGTAACTAGGATCTTAATTAATGCTGGGTTTAAAAATATTCTTTTAGAAAAACCAGGCGGATTAAATATTGATGACATACAAAGCGTAAACTCTTTAGCAATTGAAAATAAAGTAGATATATACATTGCTTACAATAGACGTTTTTTTGCTTCAACTCTTAAACTTAAAAAACTTATCAAAGCGGATGGCGGAGTAATATCATTTAATTTCGAATTTACTGAATGGGGACATATCATTAAAGACCTTGTAAAAGATGGTGAAATACTTAAAGAGTGGTTTATACAAAATTCTTCACATGTAGTAGATTTAGCATTCAACTTAGGGGGCAATCCTGTAGAAATGAAAAGTTTTGTATCTGGAGGTCAATCATGGCATCCAAAAGGAACAATTTTTTCAGGTGCTGGCATCACTGATAAAGGCGCGCTATTCTCATATAATGCAAACTGGGATTCTGCCGGTAGATGGTGGGTTGAATTTTTAACAAAGGAAAACCGGTATATTATGAAGCCAATGGAACAACTATTTGTCCAAAAAAAAGGTTCAGTTATGTTAGATGAAATTGAACTTGATGATAAATTAGATAAAACATTTAAACCAGGTTTATATAAACAAGTAGAAGCATATCTTAATTGGCCAGATAAATTAATGAATATTAACAACCAAGTAATGATGTTACCAAACTACAAAAAAATACTTGGCGGTATTAAATCCAAGAGATAGTTGATAGCAATATATTAACACTAATAAAATGTAAGTTTTAAAATTTTGATAGTTGACAATAAAAAATTAGAACGGTTAAATAATGATTAATAGTATTAAACATTTATATAGATTTAGTGTAATTATTAGTTTTGCTGGTATATTTAATTCGTTTAGGTTTTTTGTAAGAATTAAAAAACTTCCCCAAGTAGATATTTTATTTTCATGTCATGATAATAGTAGACCAATTCTATTAAATGGTAAATATAGCAGTCCATTAATTGATAGCCTTGCTATGAAATTGAACAATTATTCTAATATAACATTAGCTTTACCATTTTCTAAACATAGCGGAAATAAAACATCTGGCAATACTGTTAATTTAAATTTATATGTAATAGCTGCTTTATTAAAAAGATTTTTAACCTCAGGTTCTATTGCTTTGAAAAGCACAAAAAATGATCCTTTAATCCAATTCTATAATAAATTATATCAAAAAATAAATTTAAAGCTGATTATTGGTGTGTTACCTTCGATTGAGATGTGTATCGCAGCAAAGAATAATAACATAAAAATTATGGATGTGCAGCACGGAATTATTGAAAGTGATGATCCAGATAGCTACTACTCATTAAATAAAAGATCATTACACCAGAACTCTGGTTGGCCAGATTATATTTTATGTAGAAATGAACAGTCTTATAGAACAGTCTTGAAATTAAAAGATTATACAAAACCTTTTTTAATTGGGAATTTAAATAAATTTTTTTACGAAAATATTTATCCTAACAAAGAAAGAATTCCATTATTTAAAACAAAAAGAAAAACAATTCTATTTACTTTTCAGGATTTTAAGCGCATACCAGATATCTCTTCTTTTACTAAGAACAATATTAACGCTGGTATAATTTTTCCTAATGCACTATTAAAATTGATTTCAGAATCGAATTATAATTTTTTATTAAAACTACACCCATCACAAATTCATAAAAAAGATTTATTTAAATTACATAATAAAGCTTTTGAAAAAATTTTTGCAGGCTATGATAATGTAGATTATATAAGCTGTAACCAAATGCCATTGGAATATTCACTTACTGAAAGCGATCTTCATATCACTTTCAATTCAGCTACTCTTTATGATGCAATGGATTACGGATTAAAGACTATACTATTAGATGAAAATAGCGAAAGATTAAGCAGTTATTATGGGGAGTTAATGGATTCAAATTCTGTAGTAGTTGATTCTAAACTAGAACTTGATTTTTCAGAACACTTTGATGAAAAAAATCAAAAAAAACAAGACAAATCATTAAATAATTTCAATTTTGAAGATTTCATTTTAAAGAATATTTGATGGTTTTAAGAAGAACATCTTTGGTTAAGTTTTTATTTTTTCTTTTCCTTTTTTTACATGCAGTTCCATTAATATTTAATCAAAGTTATCAAATTATTACAATTTTAAACTATTCGATTGTTATCTTCTCTCTATTAATAATTTCTTCTTTTAACAATAAGAAAATGTCTCTTATTTCAATTATTTATATGAGCTTGATATGTGTATCAGTAGGTATGTCTGTCTTAGGATTTTCCGGCTCCATTTCTTCATTAGTTATGGCAGCATCTCTTCCTCATTTTCTTTTTAGTGGTGTTAATTCAAAAAAAGATTTTTTAAAATTATTTTATCAACCAATAATTTTATCCTCTTTTTTACTAATAATATTTAGTGCATTTTTGTATACAAGCGTAAAGGGTAATCTAGGTAGCTATAGCTATCTTATTGTTTTAGGTGAATATTTCGTTATAGCTAGCATTAATTATGTACCTTTAGTTTTTATATCAATGAGTTTAATTGCATATTCAATATTTAAAACTAAAGCAGAGCATTTAGGCAATACACGCTATGATATAATTTTGTTTAATGTATTAGTTTTATTAACCATTTTTTATAGCAGTATTTTTTTAACAAGAAGTGTTTTTATGAGTTCGTTAATTTTGCTTTATGCATACCTTAAAAAGGCAAGAACTTTACTTTTACTTTCAATACCAATCGGTGTGGTTTATAATATTGACATCATCATCCCAATTTTTAGCAACTTTTTTGGTGCAGATAATTTTTTAGATATTATTTTATCTGCTGATTCTAGAACTGATTCAGCGAGAAATCTTATCAATTCTTCTTTATATCATATTTTTTATAATCTTGATTATAGCAATCAAATGTCTTATTCTACTATAACAAATTTATTATTTTCTATGTTCCCATTGACATTTATTTTCTTATATAGCCCTTTTAATGCGTTAATTGCAATAATCAAAAAAAGGGAAGTGAATTTGTTTTTAGTTTTTTTATCTTCATTTACTGTAGTTTTATTTCAAATGGATTTCTTCTCAATATTCGCATTTTTCTTTTTTACAGAATACGTTAGATTTTTTATTAATGAAGAGTATGTTATTTAAATTTTTAAACTCAAAATTTGATTACTTTATTTTATTGGTAAATGAGCTATTTACTAAATCTTTCTCGTTTATTTTATTTTGGTTTTTAGGAATTAACCTTCTTAATAATGAGCTGTCTGAATTTTTAATAGAAATGCCATTTATTTTTTTATTTTCATTAGTATTATCTTTTGGTCTTTCCACCTTCTTTTTAGATCAAAAGAAAAGTAGCGCAGATACATTTAGAAAACAGATATCTTTTGCATTAGGGTTGGTGCTAATTATTAATCTAATTATAATATCTGCTCTTTGTATTTGTTTTTTTTTAAATTTTATTAGCTTTAATTCTTTAATTGTTTTTTTAGTTGCAGTATCTTTAAATATAAATACAATTTTGTCTGAATATTTTTTTGTTTTAAAAAAATATCGTACTATGGCTTTGACAAGCATAGTTCCTAAGTTATTATTTTTTGCAGGTCTATTTTTTTTAGAAAATTATTATTCTATTAATAAAAATTTTGTTTATTTAACAATAATACTTACTCATATTGTTAGTTCAATTCATATATTTTTTAACATAAATATCAAATTTAATATAAACTACATAATCAATTATTTTCAATTTTCATGGATACTGACCTTACAACATTTTTTGGCATATCTAGCATACGTAAGCTTTAGATATTTTATTAACATTTCAGATGACTCTGGCTATTTAATTGAATTCAGTATTTTGCAAACCTATATGGGGGTTTTTGCTTTATTGATTGCTGTAGCAAATCGTTTTTTGATTCATGACCTATATGAATCCTTAATTGCTAATTCAGTAAATAAGGTTGTTTCATTTAAGTTTTCTTTTTTTAATAAGTTGTTTCTTTTAATGAGTTTTTTGTATCTAAACATCGTTATTTATTACTCATCTGCTAAACTTGATATTGGGGTTACTTTAACTTTATTCATTGGAATATTTTTTATAATGATAGCATCATTATTCAACTTTATATCTCAATATTATAAATCAATTATTATTTTCGATAAAAAATTTGCATTCATACTGTATGTTAATTTGTTTTCTTCTTTTATAACGCTTATTCTGTCTTATCTTTCTTTAATTTCTAAAATAAATGTTTTGTATGCATTTTCTATAGTCATTGTTAATCTAATATTATTTTTATTTTATAGATCAAAAGTTGACCTATCCTTTTTTAATAAATTAATTCCTTCAAATTTTATTTATAAAATGATTTTATTATTATTAGCGTTTCTTTTATTAGAGTACTACGTCTATACATTTAATTTCTTTATAATACCTATAAATATTCTTATTCTATTTTTTTTCATTTTAGATTTAATAAATTTTTTATTAAAAAAAAAATTATTATCCTCTAAATTTTAGTTATTAAGTATATAAAATATATAACTATAGGCTTTACATATAATCATAATATTATAATTCACTGGTAGGAAAAAATATAAATTTTATAAAATAATTTATATATATTAAAAAAATTTAAAGGCATATTTGTTGTTACATTATAAAATAAGGAAAGAACAATGAGAATAGGTGTTGTAGGAAAAGGATTTGTTGGAAGTGCTGTGCAGTTTGGTTTTTCTCCGAATGCCGGCTGTGATGCTATAGTAAAAGTATATGATAAAGATCCTAACAGATCTCAACATTCGCTTAAAGAAGTTTTAGATAATTCTGATTTTATTTTTTTGTCGGTGCCAACACCTGCAAATTTTGACGGATCAATAAATTTAGATATCGTAGATGAAGCTTTAACTTCAATTGATGAAATCAATAGTAGAGATAATATTATCTTACTTCGTTCAACGATGATTCCTGGATCAACTAATAAATTTTCTAAAAAATATCCAAAGCTTAATCTAGTTTTTAATCCAGAATTTTTGACTGAAAGAAGTGCTAATTTTGATTTTCTTAATCAGTCGAGATATATAGTAGGAGGTAATCCACTGCACACTTCAAAAGTCATTGAGATGTATCGTTGGAGATTTGGCCAATCAATTTCAGTTATTGAAACTAATACTGAAACAGCTGAACTAATTAAGTATATGAATAATTGTTTTTTAGCTACCAAAGTATCATTTATGAATGAAATGAAACTAGTATCTGATGCATGTGGTGCTGATTGGGAAATGGCAGTAGAAGGCTTTGTTAGAGATGGCAGGATAGGTCATTCACATATTAATGTTCCAGGACACGATGGCAAATTAGGCTTTGGCGGAGTTTGTTTTCCAAAGGATATTATGGCTATGATAAATCTAGGACAATCTTTAGGGTTAGATTTGCATACTCTTTCGGGTGCATGGAAGACAAATTTAGAGGTACGTCCTGAAAAAGATTGGGAAAAGCTAAAAGGTCAAGCTGTAGTCAAAACATAAAGGTTTTTAGTCTATATTGAAAGCCATCTATTGTTTTTAAGAGTCCAATCTACTACTTTCTCTAGTCTTTTAAATGCTGATTGAGGAGTCCACCCCATATTTTTCATTTTTTCACCATCCAAAGCATAGCGCAGATCATGACCTGGTCTTTGAGAATGAAAATCTACCATTTCGTATCTCAGATCTTTTTTTTGCGATTGGGCTATAAACTGTGCTAATTCCAAATTATCAATTTCGTCTTTTCCTACAATATTAAATTTTTGGCATTTCGCGCCTGTATCATCAGGTTGCATACTAGAAATATTATAATTATATAAAAATAATAATGCATTTGCCACATCTTCAGCATGAATATAATGACGTGATCCGGCAACTGTTTTTTTTGCATTTGCGTGCACGGTAACTCTCTCTCCATCCCTTACTTTTTTAATAACCATAGGGATGTATTTTTCTGGATTTTGTCTTTCTCCAAACACATTCATAGTATGAGTAATAAATGATGGTAGCCCATATGTGTTCTCGTACGCAACTACTAGCTCTTCTGCTCCGGCCTTTGATGCTGAATAAGGATTTGTAGAATTATATCTATCATTCTCTTTGTAATTTATTCCCTTAGGAGCCGGTCCAAAAACTTCATCAGTGCTAAAGTATGCAAATCTTTCTAGGCTGTCTAACTTTCTGGCATAATCTAAAATATGTGCTGTACCTACAACATTATCCATTACAAATTCTAAAGGGTAAGTAATTGAACGATCTACGTGTGATCCAGCAGCTAAATGACTAATTAAATCTATCTTTCCAATAGTTGCTGCAATTTCAGGATTTATCTCAGCTTTTAAATCATGATGTATAACTCTTACTCGTTTTTGCTCTTTTTCAGGATATGCAGAAACAACCTCCTTGAGTCGGTTTAGATTACCGCTAAAATCAAGTCTGTCTAAAGTAACAACCTCCCAATCAGTAGTTGAAAGAATTTTATCCACAACATGATGTGCTATAAAACCTGCTCCGCCAGTAATAAGAATCTTTTTACTCATATTATTTTATTCCATTTAAAAGTTTATAATCATTAATCCAATCTAAAATATCTAAAGTCGGTTCCCAATCTAATAATTTTTTTGCTTTTTTAATATCTGCTAAGTTTGCAAAGGGCTCATTAACTGGATTTAAATATTTTCTCGAGCCACCCAAGCTTTTAGCGAGTGTATTAATAGATATATTTTTTCCTGAACCAATATTGATAATCTCTCCTTTCCCAACAAGGCTTGATTTTGAAGCTAGAATATTTGCGCTGACTACATCTTTGACATAAGTAAAGTCTCTTCTTTGTTTACCATCTCCATTAATTGTCAGCTGTTGATTGCTTAACAATTGATCGATAAAAATACCTACTACAGTAGCATATGCGCCTCCTAGGTTTTGTCTTTCTCCGAAAACATTAAAATACCTTAGAGAAACAGTTTCAAGGGAATATATATTTGAAAACATTTTACAACAAAGTTCACCATAATATTTTTGGTTAGCATAAGGCGAAACTGGATTAGCTATATCGCTTTCTTTGCTTGGAAGTTTTTTTGTTGGTCCATAAGCAGAGGAAGAAGCACTATACACAATCCTTCTAACTTTCATATCTACAGCACATTTAAGTATATTGATAGTGCCTAAAGTATTATTTACTTCATACTTTATTGGATTAATAATAGAGGGCTGGACTCTCGCAAGAGCAGCACAATGAAAAATCACCTCAGAAGATTTAATGGCATCTTTAATAGCTGATTGTTTTTCTGTATTAGAAAGATCTATATCGAAGTAGGTAGCATTTTTATTACAATTTTCTTTTTTGCCTGAAGAGAAATTATCTACTACGACTACCTCATTACCCTCACTTAAAAGCCTGTCAACCAAATTAGAGCCTATGAATCCAGCTCCTCCTGTTACTACACATTTCATTATTAATGTTTTAATTCAGCAATCAATATATCTACCTGGGATTCTGATATATATGGATGCATTGGCAAGCTAATAATGGTTTGAGAAAGTTTTTCAGATATTGGAAAATCTCCTTCTGAATAGCCTAAATAACTAAAGGCATTCATCATATGAATAGGAAATTTATAATATATAACTGTAGGTATTTTCTTTGAGTTAAGCTTATTTATTAAATTATTCCTTTTGTTGTTAGAGCCTAGAGTAATTGAAAATAATGCATGAGCAGAATGGTAATTTTTTGGATGATATTGCGCATTATTTAAATACTTTCTATAGTTAGCGTTGACAACATTTCTCATTTCTAATTCTTCATCAAAAATAGAAAGTTTTTCTAATAATACAGCAGCTTGAATACTATCTAGTCTTCCATTAAGTCCAATCATCTCAGAATTATATTTATCTGCTTTGGTACCATGAATTCTAATTGCTTTACATTCTTCAGCAAGTTCATCATTGTTTGTAAAAATAGCTCCCCCGTCCCCATAACATCCAAGAGGTTTAGCTGGATAAAATGATGTTGCAGCAATATCCCCAAAAGTACCAACCCTTTTATCTCTAATACAGCCTCCAAAGCTTTGTGCTGCATCTTCTATAACTTTCAAATTATATTTTTTAGCAATTTTATCTATAAGCCTATATCGTGCAGGCAATCCAAATAAATCTACAGGGATGATTGC
>CENF01031051.1_pt1 | contig 24816 bp, 25 predicted proteins | sample 361291 | NCBI WGS metagenome assembly CENF01 (sample SAMEA2619399, study PRJEB7988) | marine metagenome | isolation source: saline water (ENVO:00002010), including | reverse complement strand
CTATCATCAAATGATTTGTTAATTCAAATCACTATCCTAACAATGCTGTCGAGTTCAGTAAAAAAATAATCTGTAATGGATTATATAAAAAAAACAATAGAACTCCATAATCACTTTGGTAAGAATGATAACTATGTCCAAGGCGCTGGTGGAAATATATCTATTAAAGAAGATGATATAATACATATCAAAAAATCAGGGAAACATTTTAGAGATATCAAAGACGCGAATGATGTTATTTCATGCAATATATCAAAAGAAGATATTCGAGGAGTTTTAGAAATATATAATAAGCAAAATCTTGAGAATCAATATAATGCATTAATTGAAGATAAAATTTCTGGTAAAGATAGACCTTCTATCGAATTAAGTTTTCATGTATTTGGAGATAAATATACACTTCACCTCCATCCTACTATAATCAATATTTTTACCTGCACTGAACAAGGACAAGAAATCATTAAAAAGCTATGTGAAGACAATGATAATATGTCATATGTTGATTATTGTAAACCAGGAATCATACTTACCGATAAAATCATGGAAAAACGATCCATATTGAATGAGATTACATTTTTATTTAATCATGGAATCATTATTACTGGACCATCGGAAGAATCTATCAAAGAGAGGTATGAACTCATAGAAAACCGATTAAAAAAAGAAATTATCTATGAGGAGTACAAGCAGGATAATGAATTGCTGAGTAAGTCTCTAAATCCAGAATATAACTTTCTTATTAATAATGATTTTCTTAAAGAAAAAGGGTCAGAGATTTTCAAGAGTAAGTCAGAAGATGATATTCATGAACTACCTCACCTATATCCAGATTCTGCTATCTACAATGCAAGAGTCAGTTCACAATCAGTGAATAGAGGAGCTTCTACATATATAGCAAATGTAATTGTTTATCGGTTTCTACATGATAGCCATCAATGGCTAATTAATGTTTCTAGCAAAAAAGAAGCAATATTCAAAACAGAGTTATTTATCAATAAAATGAAAATTGAATATTTTGCAAAACTAAATAGTTTTACCCCCTCCTATCTTGATGAAAAATCTGTAGATAAGTTGGTGAATTGGGATGCAGAAAAATACAGGCAGGAGTTATTAAAATGAATATTATTATTCCTATGTCAGGTCTAGGAACAAGATTTATGAAAGCTGGTTATAAAAAACCAAAATTTCTTATTGAGATTGAAGGAAAACCTATCATACAGCATGTAGTAGACAGATTTGATAAAGATGATAATTTTATATTTATAATTAATGAGCTACATGTTGAAAACCATCAGCTGGATAAAATCCTTAAAAGAATGACAAAAAATTGTGAAGTTCATATCGTAGATAGAAGCTACAACATTGGTCCAGTCATGGCTGTCTTACAGATACTTGACCATATAGAGAATGATCAAGAAGATTTCATTGTAAACTATTGCGATTTTTCTTGGAGGTGGGACTATAAAAATTTTAAAGAGTTTATAAAGAAAGAAAATCCTGATGGAAGTATCATCACCTATGAAGGATTTCACCCTCATCTTTTAGGACCTAATTACTATGCCTCAACACGTTGTGAGAATGATACAGTATTAGAAATAAGAGAGAAATTTAGTTTTACAAAAAATAAAATGGATTGCCCGCAATCTTCTGGAACATACTATTTTAAAAAAGGGTCTTATATAAAAAAATACTTTAATGCTATTTATAATGATGTCAATACTTTAAGTGGAGAGTATTATGTTAGTTTAGTTTATAACTATATGATTCAAGATAATAAAAAAATTAAAATTTATGATATACCATATTTTATGCAATGGGGCACTCCGCAAGATTTACAAGAATATCTTTATTGGAAAGAAATATTCTTTGATTCTAGCAAATAAATAAAAATTCTAAAGATGAATGATAAAAAAACCTTATCAATATGGCTATTACCAGACAGAAGCATAATTAATTACAAATCTATTATAGAAAATATCACTAAAAGCCTCAATTCTGTAGAAATTATTCCACATATCACACTCATAAGCAGCTTTAATAGCTCAAAAGATTATAGTATACAAAAATTATATGGGATACTCTCTAATCAAGCACCCTTTACGCTAGAGCCAGAGAAAATTGATGTTGGAAATACTTATTTTCAATCATTGTTCGTTACTATTAAAGAAGATCCAATTATTAGAGAATTAAGAAATAAATCTTTAGGATATTTTAAGTGTAAAGAAAAAAATTATTACAACCCACACATGAGCTTAGCTTATGGAAAACATAAAAAAAATGAAAAATATCGTGTTATTGATGAGTATGTCGAATCGTTATTAGCGCATAAAATAACTATATCTTCTGTCGCAATTGCGGAAAATGATGAGTATAATTTAAAATGGAAAATTATAGAAAAAGTCCACCTGAATGATTGATACAATACTTATGGCTATGGGGGGACAAGGTCAAAGATTTAAAGATGAAGGATTTACTGATCCTAAACCACTGATTAAGGTAGATAATCAAGAAATGTTTATTAAAGCTACTACATGCTTACCCAAAGCAAATAATTATATTTTTATCACAAAAAAAGAATTTGAAAAAAAATACAATGTTAAAAAAATCATTGACCATGAATTTTCAAATAACAAAATCATTTTAATGGACAAGCCAACAGACGGACAAGTCAGTACATGCTTATTGGCTAAGGATGGTATACCAAAAGATAGTTCTCTTTTAATAAGTCCTTGTGATTCTGCAGTTATATGGGATAAAAAAATATTTAGCAATCTATTGAAAAATCAAGATTTAGATGCAATAATATGGACATTCAGAAATAATGCGACAGTAGCAAGAAACCCCCATATGTATGGCTGGGTAAAAACCAAAGATGGAAAACTAGCAGATTCTATATCTTGCAAGAAAAGTATATCTGAAGACCCAGTGAATGATCATGCTATTGTAGGAACATTTTGGTTCAAGAATGGAAACAACTTTAATCATTACGGTGAAAAACTAATTAAAAAAGATATAAGGATAAATGGCGAATTCTATGTTGATGAAATGATGAACTTATTAATTAAAGATGGACTAAAGGTTGGGATATTTGAAGTAGATAAGTATATATGCTGGGGAACACCTGATGACCTAAGAACCTATAATTATTGGAAAAAATTTTTTAAGGAAGACTATGAATCACATTGATAAAAATGCTATGAAAATATCTTATAGTCCTTACGAAATTATGTTATTTATCACAATATGGATCTATGGTATATTTGGGGCATTTCTGACACGATCAGATAACTATTTAATACTTATAATTGGTTCTTTTGTTCCAATATTCCTGAGCTATATTCTTTTGAAGATTGATCATCATGAAAATAAAGAAACTTTGGAGATAGGGTTTAATTCTTTAAAGATAGTTTCCATCTTTTTCATATCAATGCTGATCTTGATTAATGACGGTCTGTTTTCTTGGTTCTATAATGATCAATCAGCACATGTTACAGAGACTTTTAAGCATGGGATATTGCTTGGAACAATGTTACCAGGAATTGGAGATTTTTCATATAAAATATTAATTCATATAACTAATATTTTAATTCTTATCTTTTTTATTTCATTAATAATTTTTCTGAGAAATCAAAAAAATATTTATGTAAAAATTTTCTTAGTAACCATATTATTCATATTACTTAGAAGTATTATAATATATTTTGGGGGAACCCAATCGGTTCACCCTCCTTTTAGGTTATTCCCTATTTTCTTTTCAAGTATTTTGTTTGGTATTAGTGAAATTGGAATTAGAATTTTCCAATTGATATTAGCGAGTAGCTTCTTAACATATTTTTTTACTATTTTGAAAAAACATTTTTCTAATTTAAATAGCATTTTATTTACAACTTTAATCTTAACTACTCCATTATTTTTATTCACATCTTTGTCCATTGAGCCATCAATTTATTCATTTATTATTGTTACTATTTTTCTAATTGATATATATAACCACTTAGAAAATCAAAAGTTTAGCTTTTCTAAATGGATTTTTATTATTTCAATTGGATCACTAATAAGGCAATCCATATTTTTATTATTTATCCCTCTTTTTATGGCATATTTATTACAAAAAGAGTGGAACATAAAAAGTTTTAACATAAAAAGTGTTGGTAAATTATTATCACCTTTCTTTGTATGTTTACCTATATTTTTAAATAGCCTCTTATCAGGCACTCCATCTACGAATAATCTGCAAATAACTAATTTCTTTGATAATAATTATTTAGAAATTTTTGTTAGTAGTCTTGGAATTTTATTATCTCTATTTATTATTATTTCTCTAATACCTAATTTGAAAAAATTGAAATCAAGCTTCATTTTAACTACCACTTTTTTAGTATTATTTTTTTCATTTATTATCGTCCCATTTTACGGATATGAATTTACATACAGATACCATGCAGAGTATGCTCTACCTTTTGCATTTCTTGGATTATATAGGACTTGTTTATTTTTAGAAAAACTATCTTATAATAGATTAATAACAGGAATTCTTATACTTTCTATTATAGTGAATGCAACTATTTATTTTCCTGTATTTTTTCCTAAGAAAATTAGTTTCCAATCTCTTCTAGCAAACAATTTTTCAAATTATAAAAATGTTTACAGTTTTATAATTAAAGAAAATTATGAAGATCAATTTTATTACATTGGTCCAAATCAAAGAATGATATCAAAAATTATGTATGGATTATCTATTAAAAATTCAATTAATAGCACTAAACCTGAACATTTTAATGTAGAAACTTTCGCTACAAATTTAGATTTTGAAAATATTGATGAAATTATTCAAAATTATAATATAATCATTATAGATACATTTGAAACAAATACACAAAATCATGGTAAATCACCTTATGATATTTCTCCTTATACAGTTGATATAAATAAAAATAATAATTACAAAAATACAGTATTATATGATATAAATAAACATGACAAAATAATTAAATATTTAGAATCAATGCCGTTTGAAGAGAAAAAAATATTTAATGGCTCAATGGGTTTCAAAACTTTAATTTTTATAAATGAAAAAAATTAAATATTCTATTGTTATTCCATGCTTCAATGAACAAAATAATTTAGAATTATTATTAGAATCACTTACAAAAATACATGATAAAAAATCACTTGAAATTATTATCGTAGACAATGGATCCACCGATAATTCTCAAAAATTATTAATTGACCTAAAAGAGAAAATTAAAATTAATAATCTCAAAATTGTATCTCTCAAAGAAAATATTGGCTATGGACATGGCATCATGAGTGGGCTTAAAGTATGTAGTGGTGATTTTTTAGGATGGACACATGCTGATTTACAAACAGATGTTTTTGATGTCCTAAAAGGATTTGATTTAATTAAGAACAGTTCAAAAAATATTATAGTAAAAGGAAAAAGGTTAAAAAGAGGTGTTATTGATAATATATTTACATTTTTAATGGGGGCAGTTTGCACTATTGTCCTAAAAACAACTTTTTATGATATAAATGCTCAGCCTAAAATCTTTTCTCGAGTTTTTTATGAAAAAATTAAAGATAAAGCTCCAAATGACTTTTCTCTTGATTTATACTTACTATATACTGCTAAAAAAATGCATTATGATATAGTAGATTTTCCCGTCTTATTTAAAAAGAGACTATATGGAGAGGCTAAGGGAGGTGGATCAATTAAAACAAAACTAAAACTTTCTATTAGAACTTTTGCTTATATTTTAGATATTAAAAAAAATGAAAATTGATAAAACTATATTTATAAAACATCGAATTAATTCAATTGAAGATCTAGAAAATACACCTCAACAGTATGGTGTTGAAGTGGATATTAGAATATATAACAATGAAATTATATTAAATCATGAACCATTTGAAAGTGGAACTTCTTTTGACGTATTTTTAAAGCATTTTAAACATTCTTTTTTGATTATCAATATGAAGTGTGATGGTGCAGAAGAAATAATTATAAAAATATTAAAAGAACAATCTATCAAAAACTTTTTCTTCCTAGACTGCTCAATTCCAAGAACTGTAAATTTGATTAGAGGAGATTATAATAATATCGCAATAAGGTATTCAAAATATGAGCCTATTGAATTTGTTATGAAATTTAAAAATCAAGCTGAGTGGGTATGGGTGGATTGTTTTGATAAATTTGAATTAAGTGAAAAAGATTACAATACTATGAAAGAGCATTTTAAAATATGTTTAGTATCTCCTGAATTGCAAGAACATTCAATAGAAATGATAGATGAATTTAAAAAGTTATCTGAAAATATGGAATTTGATGCAATATGTACAAAATCTCCAGATTTATGGAAAGACTAAAAATTTACTTTCTAGATATTACAACTCTCATACCCAGGGCAAAGATTTTTGGAAATAGTCTTACAAGTATTTTATCTAAAAAATTAAAGCATTTTAATATAAAGATTGGTAGTCTTGGCATAGGTGTTTTAGCAGTAACTCCACCAGATAAAGGAAAGATAGAAAATTCACAGTACTCCTTTAAATCAATTTTTAAATTTGTAAAATAATTTTCAAAATCTTTCCTATTTTCGAACAAAATTTCAGGCACAGCACAATTTGCTGACCATAAATCTCTTTTGTCATTAACAACTGATTTCAAATTAAAAATATCGATATCATAAGAATATCCTTCATGTCTCATCGCAGTAAGAAGAAATCTCATAAAAAAAGATGTGTGTATTTCAGATATTATTATCTTACCTCCCTTCTTGAGAACTCTCTCACATTCAAAGAAAAACATTGCAGGATTATAAAAATGATGGATAGTATGAGAAGCAATGATGATATCTACAGAGGAATCTTCAAAATCCATTATTGTAGCATCAATAAACTTATCAACCCATGGGTTATTTACGGCATCAGTTATTAAAGGTTTTTGGTTTAAGTATAGTTCCGACAAACCAGACCCTGATCCAACTTCAACTATATTCATCCCCTCTTTAAGATATTTATTCATCCAATTATATCTACTTTTTAGTAAAAAATCTACATTGGTAAATCTATTTTTTAAGAAATCTTCTCTTGCAGCTCCTAAGTCACCTTCACTGCTCATAAGATTTTGATCATGGGAAGGGAAATATGGTCCTTTGAACAATAGTTTTTTGATTTTTCTCATTGTTAAAAATTAAGTTTAAAAAAAATTATTACTAACATAATTCTATTAATTAAGATTATTTTATTTATGATATTATTATGTTATAATTAAGAAAAGATTAAACTTATTATTAAATGATGAAGGTTGTATAAAAATGAACGCTCTTCTTATCGGAGATTTTATATTAGATAATTATATTTTTGGAGATGTTAATAGAATATCTCCTGAAGCTCCTGTTCCTGTTTTTTTAGAAAATTCGAAAAAAAATAAAGTGGTTCTAGGTGGAGCATTAAATGTGGGAAGAAATCTTAACAATTTAAACAATTCTGTAATTCTTCTAGGTATAACAGGGGTAGATATTCCTGGGGAGAAAATGCTTGAATTGATTGAAAAAGAAGGTTTGAAAAAAAAATATATAATTAGTACTGAAAAAACAGTTACCTCTCAAAAAACAAGATTTATTACTAACAATCAGCAGCTTTTAAGATGGGATTTTGAAGAAAATACTTATTCAAAGTTGAATGAAGAAAAGTTAATTGCAACAATGCACTCTTTGATGAATAAAACCGATTTTACTATTATAAGTGACTACAATAAGGGAGTATGTAGCGATTCCCTTATTAATCATAGCATAGAAGCTGCTAATAAGAAAAAAATAAATGTATTTATTGATCCAAAAGGTTCAGATTTCCATAAATATAAAAATGCATACTGTATTACCCCAAATATCTTGGAAACTAAAGCAGTTTATAAAAAAAATCTTATAACGAATAAAAATTTTGAAGAAGCGTGTAAATTTATTTGTGATACTTTTAATATTAAAACTTGTATTATAACACGAGGTAAAGATGGTATGACTGTTTATGACTCAAAAAAATTCTGTCATATTAAATCAAAAACAAAAGATGTATTTGATGTTAGCGGTGCTGGAGACACAGTCATTGCAACATTAGCAACATTTTCAGCAAGAGGTAAAAATCTAATTGATGCTGCTAAGATTGCTAATCTTGCTGCTCAACATGTTGTAGGTAAATTTGGTACCACCCCTATTACTGAAAAAGAATTGAAAAAATATCTCTAATGATACTTGTTACTGGTGCTGCAGGATTTATAGGTATAAATACCGTACTATCTTTGAATCAAAAAGGTATTAAAGACTTAATTCTCGTTGATCACTTTGAATTAAATGAAAAAAATAAAAAATTGGAACTATTTGAATATCATAGCTCTTTGTCTATAAGTGAATGTGAATCTTTACTAGATAATAACAGTGATTTAAATATTGAATTAGTAATTCATCTTGGAGCCATCACTGACACTACATGTGAAGACTCTAAATTACTTAATAAATTAAATGTAAATTTTTCAAAAAAAATCTGGCATTACTGCACAGAGAGTAATATTAAACTTATTTATGCAAGTAGCGCAGCAACCTATGGTATGGGCGACCAAGGCTTTGATGACAATGAGACAGAAATAGATAAACTTAAACCATTGAATAAATATGGAAAATCAAAAAATGATTTTGATTTTTGGGCATTAAATCAATCTAAATCTCCATCAAGCTGGGTTGGTTTGAAGTTCTTTAATGTTTATGGACCATATGAAGATAATAAAGGTAAGATGGCTAGTGTAGTCCATTGGGGTTTAAGGAGAATATATGAAGAGAAGAGTATCAACTTATTTAAGTCTCTTAATACAGAATTTAAAGATGGAAATCAGACTAGAGATTTTGTATTTGTAGGTGATGTTATAAATATAATACTATTTTTTAAAGAAAATGAATTGACTGGAATCTATAATGTGGGGACAGGGAATCCTCAAACCTTCTTAACTCTCGCAGAAACATTATTTGATTCTCTTAATATTCCAAAAAAAATAAACTATATAGATATGCCAGAATCTCTTGCGAATATTTATCAATATTACACTTCTGCTAATGTTAAAAAACTGCGTACCGTAGGGTATAATAAAAAATTTACTAGCTTAAAAGATGGTATAGAAATTTCTAAAGATTATTTTTTAAATACCGTTAAATAATATGACATATTTCACAATAATTCTTATATCAGCTTTACTCAAAGTTCAGAACACTATATTGCAAATTTTACAAAAAATAATATGGACATCTTTTCCTTCAACTATAAACAATATTATAATATATAAAAATGGTAATATTGGAGATATAATCACTGCATATCCAGCTATTACATTAATTAAGTTAAAATATCCTCAAGCGAAAATTGTACTTTTAACTTCGCCCGGATCAAAGGATTTAACTTCAGCTGCTAGCATTCTTGAGTCACAAAATCTTGTAAATGAAATATTATACTATTATGATGGTAAAATATTTCCTTTTTTTCAGATAATTCGTCGCAGAAAATTTGATTTATGCTTTATGATGAGCGATGATAGAAGTACTTTTTTAAGAGAATTACGCAATTTATTTTTCTTTTCTTTTCTCAATATTAAATATCTAGATGGATTTGCTGTTAACAGGGTAAAATTTGCTGAAAATAGTTTTTCTCAAAAAATTCCCTATCCTTATGAAAATGAAGTTAAAAGAAATATTAATACGACTAGAATAAATAGCGATGAAAATAATTTATTTCAATACAATCATAATGACATATCAGATACAATTTATGATAATGTTCAAATACTTCATAATGCATTAATCATTGCTATTGGAGCAAAATTGGAATCTAAAAAATGGAATGATAATAATTTTTTGGAAATAGCTAAGCTATGGGTTCGCAATAAAGGTGATGTTGTTTTCATTGGTAATAAAAATGATGGGATTAATGCAGATAATATTATTTCAAGATTAAACAATTGGAAAATGAGAACTGATCTAATGTTTAAGTCAAATAATTGCTATAATTTTTGCAATAAAACAACATTAAGTGAAACTATATTTGTAATTAGTAAGGGTGTTGCTATGATTGCGAATGACAGTGGACCAGGCCATCTTGCCTCTTTTACTAATACAAAAGTAGTAACAATACAAGCACCGCAAGATTTCAAGATCAAATGGGATCCTTACTTTTCAAAAGAATTTGTGTTAAGACCAAATAGAAAACATATATGTTCTTGTAGTATAGATTCATGCGGATATTGTATCAATGATATCACACATAATGATGCATGGCAAAAACTAAAGGGTTTTGTATAATGTGTGGGATAGCAGGAATAATAAATTTCCAATCTAGGATTAATAACCATGAAGATATTGTCAATAAATTTCATGGCGATTTATCCCATCGAGGTCCAGATGCTAAAGGCTATTATTTTTCATCATCTTCCAATGCGCTACTATGCCATACAAGATTATCAATCATTGATACATCAGAGAATGCTAATCAGCCTATAGAGTCGTATGACAAAAGATTTAACATTATTTTCAATGGAGAAATATATAATTATAAAGAATTAAATAAACTTATTTATGAGAAATTTAATGTTAAAACTAAAAGCGATACTGAAGTACTCCTTTATATGTATATAGAATATGGAGAAGATTGTTTAAAATATCTTTCGGGAATGTTTAGTTTCGCAATTTGGGATAATTTGAAAGAAGAAGTATTCATTGCAAGGGATTCTTTAGGCATTAAACCGCTTTATTATAATTTTTCAAATAATAAGTTATCTTTTTGCTCAGAAATAAGATGCTTGATGAAATCAAATCAGTTTAAATATGAATTAAATCATAAAGCAATCAATTCATATTTACTTACTGGTTATTTTCATGAGCCAGATACTATCATAAATAATATATTTATGTTAGAATCTGGTCATTATCTTGTTTTTAACAAAAACTCATTTTCAAAAAAAGATTATAGTAAAAAAAATACTGCAACAATTAATAAAAGCATAAATCGAAAAAATACAATAAATATTGTTAAGAATAGTTTTGAAAAAAGCGTTAAATATCATTTAGAGAGCGATGTTCCAACCGGTGTTTTTTTAAGCGGAGGAATTGATTCCACGTCTGTATTGTCGGTTGCTTCAAAATTCACAAAAGTTAATACGCTGACAATAGGGTTTGAAGAACAAAAATGGGACGAATCAAAAGTCTCCAAACAAATATCTCAATATTATAATACAAATCATCATGAATATATTGTAAAGGAACAAGAAGCAATAGATTCATTGGATAATTTTATTAATACTTTAGATCAACCTACTGTTGATGGATTTAATACGTATTTCATATCAAAATTCAGTAATGAAAGTGGTTTTAAAGTAGTTTTATCAGGATTGGGCGGAGATGAGCTTTTTGGGGGATATCCGTCATTTAAGAGGATGAAGATTATAAATCAATATTTAAATATTAAAAATAATTTTCCATTAGACAATCTTATAAATAAAGTAATTCCTAAGAAATTTTTAAAAAAGTATAACTCAAGGATTATTGACATAGTTAATTCAGAAAATCTTTTAGATTCATATATTGCATTGAGAGGAATATTCTCAAAGGAAGAATCTTTAAAGATTAGCAGTCATGTTTTAAAAAATAATTTTAAAGGTTTTTCAAAAAAAAATCTCTCCTTTCAAAATAATAGTGGTATCAGTTCAAAAAATAGACAGCTTGAACTGAATAATTACCTTAAAAATCAATTACTCAGAGATTCAGACATATTTGGTATGAAATGGTCAACAGAGATAAGAACACCATTTATAGATAAAGAGTTTATTAATTCAATTCAATCTCTTCCAGACAAATATATCTTTGAAGACAAAAAAGCAATATTAACAGAAGGATTAAATTTGCCAATGCATATCATAAATCAAAAAAAACAAGGCTTCACCTTCCCGTTTGAATTATGGCTAAAACAATCTCTCGGGAAAGAGATAACAAACGAAACTCATGATATTATTGGATCAAGCAGTGAATGGTATAAAGTTTGGACAGTTTTTGTCTTAAAAAAATGGATATCAAAAAATATATAGTTTTAAAATATTTATAAAAAAACTATTTCTGAATAGACTTAAATCTGTTATTTTCTATTTATATTATGGAGATAGTAAAAGCAATAATTCATATTATAAAGACAAAAAAAAGAGCTCTATGGTTTTTATTCTTTTTTTTATCTTCTGTATTTATACTTCATTATAGCATAAGCGATAGGATTTATATATCTAGTATAAAACTAGCTCATAACTCCCAAGACGGTTCATATAATTCATCAGGTCTAAGCAGAATTGTATCTTCCTTCTCATCAAGTAATTTAAATTCTGTTTCATCTTCAACGACAAATTTTGATATGATTCCAGAAGTGTTATCAAGTAGAGATTTTCTAAACAAGATTCTTGATAAGGAATTTTTCTATAATGGTAAAATGGAAAAACTTTATATGATCTATTCTAACAAAAATTCTGATGATCCTAATATACCGCTCTTGAAATTAGACGGAAGAAAAGAGTTGTTAAAAAATATTTCAGTAAGTAAAAATTTAAATAATCCAATTATAGGCATAAGTATATCATCAAATAATAGACAATTGTCTATGGATATAGCTACATCAATTTTAGGTCAACTAGAATTAGAATTGACTAACTTTCAATTAGAGAGGCTCGATAAAAAAATAGGTGTTATTCAAAACCAGGTTGAATCAACTTCTGGAGAGCTTGCATTGCTAGAAGAAGAGTTAAGAAAGTTTCGTGTAAACAATTCTAACATTCTTCAATCGCCTACATTAAGAATGCAAGAATCAAATAAACTTAGAGATATACTTGTTCTTAGCAATACTTACAGCTCATTGAAAGTAGAGTTGGAATTAGCAAAAATTAAATATTTTGAAGAAGCTAATGTTCTTCAAGTGATTGATTCTCCAAATCTCCCTCTGAAAAAAAGCGGTCCTAGGTTAAGATATATGCTTATGCGCTTAGTGTTTACATTTTCATTTTTTACTCTTTTCTATGTTTATGTTACTCTTTTATTAAAAAGTGACTTTGGCAAAGAGATAAAAAATACTATTTCTGTTAATAGAGAATTAGATTAATAATCTAACCATGATTAAAGCTATTAAAAATATTTATACTGAAACAGTATGGAGAATATCTAGAAAAATATTTCTCAATATTCGCAACGATGCTCCTTCTTTACAATTAGATATTGGTGAAAAAAATCTTTTAAAACATTTTCTCATTAATAATAAAAAAGAAAAGAAAATTCTTTTTGATATTGGGGCAAATATTGGTAGTTGGTCAAAATTGGCATTAAAATATGATAAAAATATATCTTTATTTGCATTTGAAGCTATCAATCAAACTTATCTAAATCTGGAAAAAAATCTAAGTAAACAAAATGCAGATATACAAATTTTCAATAAAGCTATTTCAAATGAAATAGGTGAGTTCGAAATATATAATTTTGGCGAAAATGAAGGTACAAATTCTTTTTTTGACAATTCAATATCCTATAATGATAAAAATGTTAACCCTCCATCAACAGAAAAGGTCTTAACCACAACGATAGATATTTTTTGTAAAGAAAATAATATAGACTCAATTGACTTTTTAAAATGCGACACTGAAGGCAATGATTTTTATGTGATTATGGGTTGTAAAGAAATGTTCAAAAATAATCAAATTATTGCATTACAATTTGAATATAATTGGAGATGGATAAACTCAAAATCATACCTTAAAAATGTTTTTGACTATTTTAATGACACTAATTACTTAATTGGAAAAATTACATCTAATGAAGTTCAAATTATCAATGATTGGAACCCAGAATTAGAAAAATTTTATGAATCAAATTATCTAATTATAAATAAAGACCATATAGCAAATTTTAAACATAATTTTTATTACTTTAATAACAAAAATATCTTACAGATAGTTTAGTTTTTTATAATAATCAAGAATTTGAAAAAAAATAACATATTGAAAGAAAGTTTATGGTCTTTCTTTGGTCAGCTTATAAGTGCTATAGCAATAATTGCTGGTATTCGAGTAATTACAGAATATGTAACTCCAGCTCATTACGGCCAGTATATAGTATTTTCCGGAATTATTTTATTATTTTTTAATGTTATTAGCGGATCAATTTTTCAAGCATTTCTAAGAATTATTCCTGAAAATGACGATGATACATCTTATAAAAAATCTATTCTACTTTCATCAAAAATATCAATGCTATACATACTCATTGGCTTAGCATTTTTGTTAATGAGCTTTTTACTCAATTCACATTTTTTATTTTTAATTTTTATTTTCTTTCTTTCCTTGATATCAGAGCATCTTGTTGGACTATTTAAAGTATTAATGAATGTAAAAAGAGAACAAAAAAAATATGCTTTTTTTCAAATACTAATTTCAATTTTAAGACCAATTTTTGCAGTTTTACTCTATGTATACTATGAAAATAGCTTTATAAGTATTTTGTATGGTTTTTCTATGGCAAATCTTTTAATTAGTTTTCTCTTTTTTGGTAAAATTATCACCGTCAATTTAATTAAATCATCAAAAACAAAATTTTACTGGCATAACTTTTCTGATTTTTTTGATTTTTCAAAACCTTTGGTGCTTCAAAAAATTTTTGGTTGGAGCTTAAGTAATGCAGACAAGTATATTATAGCTTTATTTTTAGGAACTGCTACTGCAGGTAAATATGCCCCGATTGTTAGTTTAGTATCAATGCTATTTTTAACAGTTTCTGGCGCTATTGAAATTATTTTTAGACCTTATTATTTTGAGTATATCGCTAATCATAAAAAACAAAATAGTAAAAAAATCTTGAAAATATATGCTACAATGCTTGCTTTCACATCAATAATCTTTGTCAGTTTTTTTTCATTTTTTAATCAGCAAATTGTATTGATTGTACTAGGGGAAAATTTTCGTGAATTTTTCTACCTACTTCCCCTCCTTTCTTTAGGGTTTTCATTTCTTATTTTTGGTTATCTTTTTGAAAATATCTGTTTTGCTTATAAAAAAACATGGAATGTATTTTTGATTGAAGGTATTGCAGCAATAACGAATATTATTATACTCCCTATTATGATATATAATTTTGGTGTTATAGGTATTCCATATGCACTATTATGTACCTATATAGTTCATTTTTTATCAGGTTATATTATTACAAGAAAATTATTGAGAAATGTATAGAATACTTGAACAGAAAACATCTACTTTACTTTTAGGACTTTTATCCGTTCTTTTATTTTTTTGTTTTTGGTTTTTCTTTTCCTTTTATCATTCTCTTGTTCCAAATTATCAAAACTTTAATATTGCTATTTTAAGCAGTATCGTTATTTATAACATACTTTATGGAATGATTGTATTGTATGATAAAAATATAGCATATATACTTTTCTCTCCTTTATTTTGGTATAAATTTATCTCAACTTTATTTTATGGTATTGGACCGCTTGCTTATTACTTTGGTAGTAGCATAACTATTGAAGTGATGAATCTTTATTTTTTTATCACAGATCAAACATTAAGTAAAATTGCATTAATCTATATTGCCGTTATTTGTTTAACCGACTTTATATTTTTGATATTAAATCATTCTTTTCCAATACCAAAAAAGATTTCTACTAAAACAATAAATAAAAAATTATTGCTCTTTTATGCACTCGGAGTTGGTTTATTTTCAAAATATTTAGTTATTTTTCCATCAACATATCTTGGAATAAATGCTCCTGGAATTTTTCATGCACTGACTACATTCATTTATGTTGGAATTTTTCTCTTGTATAACATGGGCCAACAAAATAATTCATATAAGATGTTTTTTTATCTTCTGGTATTTTTTGAAATGGCATCCTCTTTTCTTGTTCTTTCAAAAGAGTACTTATATATGTCAATTATTTTTGCTTCATTTGTTGTCTTTTTTCATAATAAAAATATTAAAAGTATATTTATTACTGGAGCGATTGCAGGCATTTTATATGTATCTGTAATACAAAATCTATTCATTTTATTAAGGAATGCCGAAGAAGGTAGTTATGGAATAACATCAACTACTGAACTTGAAAGTGCTTTTGATACGGCAAAAACGCTAAGAAACAGCGGTCAAGACGCTGTAAGCTTTCAAGCTTGGTGGGATCGCTTGTCTTATGTCAAATATCAAGGTTATGCTGTAGAAGCCTATGATATGAAATATGAAGGAAATACATTTCAACAATTCAAATATATATTCATTCCTAGAATTTTATATCCTGAAAAACCTAATTTAAATCCAGGCGGTGCGTACAACAGCTTAGTTCAAAATAGCTTTAGTGAAAAGAATATAAATAGTACCGGCCCAGGATTGTTCGTTGAGGCTTATTGGAACGGAGGCTGGACATATCTCACATTCACTATAATTTACTTTTCCTTTTTACTATTCTTCTTCTCCAAGATTATAATAAAAAATCTTAGAGAGAAAAATTATCTTATATTAATGCTTGCTGTAAATGCTATTTACATTGGTCGCAGTATAGATGATTGGTTTGTGGGAAGATATGGTGGATTTATATTAAATATGATTATTTTATATTTATTTTCTGTTTTTATATATAAAGGATTAGAAAGCATTTTAAACACAAGTAATATGGATTTAAATGAATAGTCTATTCTCAATACATCACATTTGCTCTTTTATGATTGAAAATCAATTAAGCGGACATTCTTATTCTGTTCCTGCTTTATGTGAAAGCTTATCAGAGAATATTGATATTCAATTTCATACTACTGGTAAAAGTCATCTAACATTTAATCCTTCTTTTAAAGTTCATGAATACAAGGTTGATCCATTCTTTGGATCAATTTTATCTTCTAAAGATTTTAAATCTGGTTTAAAAAAAACAGTTAAAAATGGAAACATAATTCATAATCATGGTTTATGGAGAATGCCAAACTTATACCCATTAGCTATAAAGAAAGAAAAAAATATAAAAATAATTGTATCTCCAAGAGGTTCTTTATCACAAGCTGCTTTAAATATATCTAAATATAAAAAAAATATTTTTAATACTTTATTCAGGCAAAATGATTTACTAAAAGAATGTGATAGTTTTCATGCTACATCATTAAAAGAAAAGGATGAAATAAGAGAACTGGGATTTAAACAACCTATTGCAATTATACCAAATGGTATAGATATACCTTCTTGTACTAAAAAAACATTTAGTAAAAATAAAATTAAATTTCTTTTTTTGGGAAGAATACATCCTATAAAGGGTTTAGAGCTTCTCATAAATGCATGGAAAGAAATTGATGATAAAAAAACAATTTTAGATGTTTGCGGTTATTGTGAAGACGAAAATTACTATAAATCATTAAAAAATCTTGTAAAGAAATTAGGTATATCAAATATTATTTTTTCAGATAAGGTATTTGGAGTTAGTAAAAAAAACAAGTTTCTAGAAAATGATATCTTTATTCTACCTTCAAAGTCTGAAAATTTTGGTTTAGTAGTTGCAGAAGCTTTATCATACGGCTTGCCAGTTATAACCTCGGAAAATACACCATGGAAAATAATTGAAGAGAAAAAATGTGGTTGGATAGTAAGTTTAAATAAAGAAAATATAATTTCAACCATAGATGTTGCAAAAAATCTATCATCCGAATCTTTAAAAAGAATTGGTAATAATGGTAGATTGCTTGTACAAGATAAATATAGTTGGAAGAAATTAAATGCTAAGTATGTTGAATATTACAATTGGGTTAATGCTGGTGGTAAAACACCAGAGTTTGTAGATTTATTTTAATATGAAAGTATTAATATTAGGTGGTAGTGGTATGGTTGGTCATGCATTAATCAAAAATCTTTCAGACAAATATGAAGTTTATAGCATTTTAAGACAAAGAACAGATCTAGAATCAACCGAATTTTTTAAAAATATTTTAGAGAAAAATAGATGTATTTTCCTTGATGATATCAATCAACACAGAAAGCTAAGTGATGTTATCAAAAAAATATCTCCCGATATTTTAATTAATTGTATCGGCGTAATTAAACAAAGAGGCGATGTTAAAAATATCCTAAATATGATAAAAATTAATGCTCTCCTACCCCACACATTGAACGAAATATGCTTTAAAAATAAAGTTAAACTAATTCATTTGAGCACTGATTGTGTATTTTCTGGAAATAAAGGGTATTATAAAGAATCTGACAATCCAGATCCCGTGGATAAATATGGAGCATCAAAACTACTTGGGGAAATTATTGAAGGAGATGCTTTAACAATAAGAACATCTTTCATTGGACCTGAACTTTTTAATAAAAAAAGTTTATTTGAATGGATTAAATCTCAAAAAGATAGTGAAATTGATGGATTTGAAAATGCAATTTATTCTGGATTAACCACATATGCATTTGCCAATATAGTTGAACAAATTATTGATCAACACCAGGATTTAAATGGTTTATGGCAAATATCATCAGATCCAATTAGCAAGTTTGATTTAATTGCATTAATAAATGTAATATTTAAATTAAATATTAAAATTAATCGTAATAGTAGTTTTCAATGTGATAGAAGTCTAAATTCTTCAAAATTTAAAAATAAGACAAAAATCATGGTTCCTTCTTGGAAAGAAATGATAAACGATTTATATAAAGGTAAAAATTGAAATTATTAAAAAATAAAATTGTTCTTATTACTGGAGGAACTGGATCTTTTGGTAATGCAATATTAAAAAAATATCTAAGCTTAGATGTGAAAGAAATACGAATTTTCTCTAGGGATGAAAAAAAACAGGACGACCAAAGAAAATTTTATAAAGATGAAAGAATTAAATTTTATCTTGGAGATGTAAGAGATATAGACTCTATAAATGATGCAATGGTAGGTGTTGATTTTGTTTTTCATGCTGCAGCATTAAAACAAGTACCTTCTTGTGAGTTTCATCCATTAGAAGCCGTTAGAACCAATGTAATGGGTACAGCAAATGTTATTGACTGTGCTTTTTCTCATAAGGTTGCAAAAATTGTTTGTTTAAGCACAGATAAAGCAGTTTATCCAATAAATGCTATGGGAACCTCTAAAGCTATGATGGAAAAAGTTGTTGTAGCCAAATCAAGGAATGCTCCTAATAACACAGACTTATGCTTAACTAGATATGGCAATGTTATGTCATCACGAGGTTCAGTAATTCCTCTTTGGCTTACACAAATAAACCAAAATATTCCAATTACTGTAACCGATAAAGATATGACAAGATTTATGATGACACTTGAGGATGCGGTAGATTTAGTAGAATACGCTTTTCTTAATGGAAAAAATGGTGATATTTTTGTTCAACAAGCACCTGCTGCAACAATGGAAACATTATTGAAATCTATACTGGAATTAAAACAATGTGAAAATTACCCAATTCAAGATATTGGAATTAGACATGGAGAGAAAGTTTTTGAAGTTTTGTGTAGTAAAGAAGAAATGTATAAGGCTGAAAACCTAAAAAACTACTACAGAATATCAAGCGATAAGAGAGACTTAAATTATGAGAAGTATTTTGAAAAGGGTAACAAAGAAATTCGTGATATCGAAGAGTACAACTCAGATAATACAAAGCGATTAGACATAAAAGAGATGAAAGTGTTGCTAAAAAAATTAGAGGAATTTAAATAGTATGAAGGTTTTAACAGTGCTGGGAACGAGACCTGAAATAATTAAACTATCAAGAACGATTGTATTACTTGATAAGTTTCTTAATCATGTTATTGTTCATACTGGACAAAATTATGATTATGAATTAAATCAAATTTTCTTTGAAGATTTAGGTTTAAGAAAACCAGATTATTTTTTAGACGTTGCAGAAGAAGGATTAGGAGAAACTATCGCAAATATCATAAAAGAATCAGATAAAATCTTTGATATTGAAAAACCTGATGCTTTGCTTGTTTTAGGCGATACAAATAGTTGTTTAGCAACTATAATGGCTAAAAGAAAAAAAATACCAATTTTTCACATGGAAGCAGGAAACAGATGTTTTGATGTAAGAGTGCCTGAAGAGATTAATAGAAAGTTAGTTGATCATATAAGTGATATTAATTTTCCTTATAGTGATCATGCAAAAAATAATCTTATCAATGAAGGCTTACATCCTTCTACTATTATTAAAATAGGTTCTCCTATGAAAGAAGTTTTAGACTTTGCAAAAAAATCAATTAGCAGTTCTAAGATTTTATCAAAATTAAAACTTAAAAAAGGAAAATATTTTGTTGCCAGTATACATAGAGAAGAAAATGTAGACTCTCCTGAAAAATTAAACCAAATTATCAAGTCCTTAGATGAAATAGCTAGTAAATATGACTTTAAAGTAATTTTATCTCTACATCCTCGAACTAAGAAAAAAATCTCGAAAGAAAACATTAAACTGAACAAGAATATTTCGCAATATCCACCATTTGGATTTAATGATTATATACATTTACAGCAAAATGCTTACTGTGTAATATCTGATAGTGGAACAATTTTTGAAGAATCATCTATATTAAACTTTCCTGCTATAACAATAAGAGAAGCAAATGAGCGACCAGAAGGAGTTGATGAAGGCACTGTGATAATGTGTGATGGCTTTGATAAAAATACTATATTAAAATCTATTGAAATATGTGTTTCTCAATATGAAAATATCCCCCCTTCTACACCTTCAGATTATAATGTAAAACAAGTTTCTTGGAAAGTTTTAAAATCTATACTCAGCTACAAAGACTATATAAATAAAAAGACTTGGTTTAAAAATTAAATTAATTTTGAAGTGACTGAAAAAAAAAATAATATTTTAATTATTAGCCCACTTTTTGATCCAGAAATGAACAGAGTAAATGATATTGTAGATTATTTACTAAAAAAAAATTATGAAATAACAGTTCTCTGCCCTATACCAAACTACCCAAAAGGAAAATATTTTAAAAATTATGGTATTTTCAAAAAGAGGTATGAAAAGATTGATGATCTTAAAATTTTTAGAGTTTTAGTATTCCCAAGAAAGGATGGTTCAAAAATAAATCTATTTCTAAACTATCTTTCATTTATTGTTTTTAGCACTATTCCAGCTTTTATATTATCTTTTAAAAAATTTGATTTAGTTTTTGTAAATCAATTATCTCCTATTACAATAGCATTACCAGGAATAATTATCAAAAAGATAAGGAAAATACCTTTAATTATGTGGGTAACTGATTTATGGCCAGAAAGTGTAAAAGATGGAGGAAATTTAAATTCAGATTTTTTGCCAAAAATGCTTAACCCTCTTGTAAAATATATATATAAAAATTGTAGTGAAATATTAGTTTCCTCAAGGAGCTTTATTCATTCAGTTGCTAAAAAAACTAATGATAAAGAAATTTCCTATATGCCTCAATGGAGTGAAGAATTATTTACAAGTAATAACCACAACAATTTTTCTTACGAACCAATGGAAAAAATTAAGGGATTTAAATTATTATTTGCAGGAAATATTGGTGTTGCTCAAGACTTTGATACAATTATCAGTGCAATGAAAGAAGTTAAAAATCTTGATATTCATTTAATTGTTTTAGGTGAGGGTAGAGCAAAAATGAGTGCCTTAAAGAGAATTAAAGAAAATAAATTAGAAAATTCTATTTCAATGCTTGGCTCTTTCCCACTTGAAACAATGCCATACTTTTTTAATCAATCTGATGCTTTATTAATAAGTCTTAAAAAAAGTAATATATTTTCTAAAACAATACCTAGTAAAACTCAACCTTATATGTCTTCAGGTAAACCGATTCTTACAAATGCGGATGGTGAAGTCTCAAAAATTATTAATGAAGCCCAATGCGGATTAACATCTGATTCAGGCGATTTTAAAACATTATCAAAAAATATAATTCAACTAAGTACTCTATCTAATTCTGAACTTATATCAATGGGGCTCAATGGAAAAAAATATTCTCAACTAAACTTTGACAGAAAAAAAATACTGGACGGACTGGATAATTTATTTAAGAGTTACATAAAAAAATAATGAGGAGTTAAAATGAAAGTTTTGTATTGTGGACCTAACAACGGGACATCAAGATCTAGAAAAAATGGACTTATCAAGATGGGGTATGATGTTTGTAATTTTGAGTTAGAAAAAAATATACTTACAAACTTTAAATGGTTTCAGTTCTTAGAGCAAAAATCATTAAATAGCTTAAATCTAAAAAATGTCAATACCCGATTAGTTAATAAAGTTAAGAAAATTAATCCTGATTTGATTTGGATAGACAAAGGAACATATATTTATAAAGAAACATTAGAAAATATAAAAAAAATTAATTGTAAAACTATACTTATTCATCATAATACTGATGATGTTGAATCAGGAAAACATAAATTTAATCATTATTTAAATAGTCTAGACTTATATGATGCTCATTTTACATGCAATAAATTTAATATAGATTACCTAAAAAAAATCTCCTCTTCACACTTCTTTTATAATGAAATTGGATACGATCAAAATATTTTTTTTCCAAATCAAAAAGAAAAGGAATACGATTTATTTTTTATTGGTCATCATGAACCTGATTATGAAAAATATATTTCAGAAATAATTGACAGAGATATAAACTTTTTTCTAGGTGGGCCTGGTTGGCATTCTTCTAATATTCCAAAATCTAAAATAGCTTTTAATGACTTTAACGAAAAGATTTATCCAGAGGTTATAAATAAGTCTTCTGCGGGTCTAGGATTATATTCAAAATGGAATCGAAATATTTCTTCGGGAAGAATATTTGAAATACCAGCAACAGGAGCTGCCTTAATTGTTAAGAGAAATACTTTTATTGAAAGTCTGTATAAAGAAGATAGTGAGGCAATATTTTTTGATAATCCTGTAGAGCTACGCTTAAAAATTGAAGATTTATTTAAAAATAGAGATTTATTACTGGAAATTGCAAGTAATGGACATCAAAGATGTTTATCTAATCAATGTACTTGGGATGATAGAGTTAAAGAGGCGATTGATTTTCTAATACTTAAGAAAATTATTTAAATAACTTTTCTCTAATTTTAGTTGCTGAAATTTTACCTACTTTTTCAGGAGGTACATGTTCTATAATATCATAGCCAACACCCCTACCATAGTTGACTGATTCTATATCGGGAATAATGATTACTTTTACTCTTTTATCTCGCACTAAATCTTTTAATGCTTCTTCAACATTGATTTTAACTTCTTCGGGTGTATATGGATTATTTTTATCTGTTTCCATATCTCTAATACATATAAGGACATTTTTATTTTCATTTAATCTTTGATCTATCAACCAACGATGCCCTTTATGCCAAGGTTGCCATCTACCTATAAACATTGAGTATTTCATCTAAACTTTCCTCTACTGATTTAATTGTTGTATCCATATCCAAAAAAGAATCTTTTGGTGCTTCATAATTTTTTACAAAATAGTTTTCTCTTCCTCTAATTTCAGTAGTATGTAAATATATCTCTAGAACTTTATATTTAGATTTAAACTCTTCTCTGAGTTTTCTATATGGAGACACTAGTGAAACAATAGGAATGGACCCTTTGTTAATCAAATATGCAGCAATACTCATTCCTAATCTTATATTCGCCTCTCTGCCCTTTCTTGAATAATCCTTATTTTGAAATAAATCTCTCAAATCATCGCCATCAATATTAAAGTATAAATGGTTTGGATAAATTTCTGGTAATTTTTTAATAAGGAGATTAGCTAAAGTAGTTTTTCCACTTGCTGGTTGTCCTGTAAGCCAAATTGCATCATAATTTTTCATTATTTATTATAAAACTAGCTTACTAATCATCTGAAATGTCAGACACTGCTCTTCCCTTGTATTTTTCCCAATCTTTTTCAGGTCTTACTTTTAAGTTTGTCTCCCAAGCACCTTTCAAAACTGACATATCTATGTCAAGAGAATCCGCATAATGAATAATAGCTTGGATATCTTTTGGAAAACAAACACCACCGAAACCATATCGACCATCATGCCCAGGTACATTTAGATGGGAATGACCTATTCTTCCATCACGGACAAAACCTTCAATAACATCTTTCCAATTTGCATTAGATTTGTCGCTTAGTAATTTCATATCATTTAAAAATGAAATTTTAGTAGCGAAAAAGGTATTTGCCATATACTTAATTAATTCTGCTGATTCAAAATTTGTTTCTAAAATAGATAAAGAAGATCCAAATCTCCATCTGAACAAATCAGCTACTTTATGAGTATTGGCTTTTTCACCGCCAAAAATTGCTCTTGATTGATTAATAAAGTCAAAATTTGCAGATCTCTCTGTTAAGAATTCAGGATTAAAGACTAATTTTAGATTATTAAATTTTAATTGCAGGTTCCTAGTTGTACCTGGAATAATAGTGGAACGAATTAAAATTATTGTTTCTTCATTGGTAATTATATCTGCAATATCTCTTAATGCACTTTCTAGGATTGTTAAATCTGCACTACCATCTTGGTTTGATGGCGTTGGAACAGAAACAAAAACAAAATCACTACTGTTGATAGTTTCATCAATAGTATGCAATGATCTTGATGGATCTTTATCATAAACTCTTACTTCAGCATCACAGCCCACATTTGGAGAAAAACCATGCTGAACAGCACTTCCCACAAATCCTTTACCTACAACGCCTATCTTAGGTTTATTCACGAATAAATATAATGTAAAATATTATAATAAAATAAAAAATTCGT
>CENF01045158.1_pt1 | contig 25267 bp, 15 predicted proteins | sample 361291 | NCBI WGS metagenome assembly CENF01 (sample SAMEA2619399, study PRJEB7988) | marine metagenome | isolation source: saline water (ENVO:00002010), including | reverse complement strand
GGGTTGTAGTACTCAGGGTCAAGCCAGACTCGACATTCATCATCGGTAGTAAGCGAATTTGACGGACCTGTCTCACACTCCCATTCTATTGTGCCATTTTTTCCTTCTGTGGTAAAATTAAGGGTTCGATTTCTATCTACTACATTGTAGAAAATCAAAGTATCATTCTGTTGAACGGAGGCTTCGTCTGGCTGAACTGAATTATTTCTCATTATGAACGCGAATGTGTTTGCGCCGTGAGCGGAGGCAGTTGGAGCCATCAATAACACAACTGCCATTACCAATGCGATTCTAACACGCATTAGTTTCACCTCATTCATCAGATGCCTCTATTGACCATAGGGCTGGGTAATCATATCTTGAATCATAATCTTCGTCAAACTGAACGACGTATACACCACTGACCATTTCTGAGATGAACACGAATCCTCTTGGATCATATTGTAGACCCCAGTCGAATGGAATCATACATGATGCCCAACAATCAGCCATATCGTATCCTAGGGTATTTGTCGGGTCTTCAATCCAATCTGGTCCCGCTGGCAAGTAGTAGCCGAGAGTATGTGAAGGTGCAAGTTGAGTTATTGCCTGAAACCCTCTATCCGGTTCAGGGTAGCCGTTTTCCCAAACTAGCTCATCCCAAATATGGCCGTGATCTGTAATCCAAACACCCGCATGGTAGTGAGTCCAATAGACATGCCCGCTCAGTCCTGTATCTCCATTGTGGGGGCTGAATATGTACCCTCCAGGTATGTAGTGGTGAGGGTGTGTCGACCCATCTGCCAGAGTGCTTTCTCCTGGCAACTTCCACTTGGAAACCAAGAATGGCTTGGTAGGGTCAGTTGTGTCTATGGTCCAAATGAATCCTGTATGGTTAGCGTTAGATCCATATTCCGGAGCGATGTAGGTGTAATGCCTCCAATTTTCACTGTAGGTTGTGTCATCAGGTCCAGTTCCACAATGTTCAGGCCACGTATCTACAGGGTCATACTCACTGATTCCTGAGCAAATTAGATTGTCTTGAGGAACTGCATAGTGGATGTTGTCATTTCCATCATTTGCGTCCAACCATACATCAGGATCCATGTTTGCATGGCCTCCGCCATCAGGCCCATACCATCCTGAGTCATCTGTGGGGCAACCAAGCCAGCGGCTAGTTTCAGGTGGCCAAGAAATGCCGAGTGGATCTGCAATTTGAGGAGGCTCAGAAACATCAACAAATCTCAATCCCGCACCCCAATATGAGACTGCCAACAATTTTTGCTTTGTAATCGGATGAATGAAAAACACGTTATCGTGATTGAAAATAGATCCTCCACAAGTTGTCTGTGGTTCAGGGGTATATCCTCCCCAACGGATGATTTCTCTGCTTGCATTTTGCTGTTCATTGTTGTTTGTAGGGTTTAGTCCTTCGAAATCAATCAAAGCATAGAAAATTTGAGTGCCTTTGTAGAATGTTCCACTAGATCCCTCAACCATTTCTGGGTAAGGGTCTGCACCGAATAGGAATAGGTGGCAATCATCTTGCCATAGAGCCGTTGGATTTGATGGTTCCCAATCACAATAGACGTGGAGGTCTTGGTTATGGAAGCCCGCAGGTGGGTTGTCCCATTCAGCGACCTTGATTGGGCTTGTCTTATCTCCAACATAAATCAAATCAAGTCGGTTTGCCCCACTGTTAGCATCGTCATCATTTGGAATTGGATCTAGTTCTGAGTTGGTCAATTCGTGATTTACCAAAACCCAATTATTGTCCGAGGTCACCTTGATATCAATCATTCGGGCTATTTCTGCATAGTAAGTTGACAGTAGTCGAATGTCATTAGGCCGACTGATATCAAGAATTTCAAATTGGTTGTAGGAAGATACGTATGCATAGCATCCACCTGTGCCATCTCCATAAATTTCGCAATCATCTAGGAAATTCCCTTCGATTGCGATTTCTGAATTATCTCCTGGAGTTGGACCTGTATTCTTGAATTCATCAAAACAAGGCCTTCCAGCCACGTTATCCAATTCCGCTGGAGGTTTGACATTTCCATCACAATTCAGATTGTGATAATCAATAAGTTGAGCATTTGGAGTTGCAAGCCTGTGTGCCAGTAGATCATTGTGTGAGTGATTGCCATCTTCGATTTCGGTTACGGGGTCAATCCAATCCCAACTTTCTGAATCATCGGCATCGGGTTCGAATACTCCGATACATCCACTTAGGGGTGCTGCAAGCATAAGGAAAGTCATCAGAATCATGGGGTTTAGAAAACTACGAGTCATGTTCTCACCATTGGCTGTGTCTTTGGCGGTATTCGTTCAGCAATTGAATGCAACGGTCCTAAGCGCCCTCTAAGAGAGGGCGTAATTCAGAGGCTTTTCCGTCCGGTTATGTTTCCAAAGGGATACCGTAGGGCGCATCGATATCGAGTTGCACGATGTATAATCCCGTTGTAATGCAGGAAAGATAGGTGTATCCTTCATGGTATTCTGCAGCCCATAGGAAAGGTGTCCATCCAAAATCGTAGTATGAACTGTCGAGAGGAATTCCATCTTGACCGTGAGGTAAGTGATAGCCAATCGTAGCTTCCATGTGAGCAACTGACCGGTTCTTTCCTTCTTCTAATCCTAAAAGCATTAGAGTTTCAATGTCCACAACCCACAATCCTGCGTGATAATGTGAGAGGTATATTCGTCCATCCCATGCACCTCCATGGCTATGATCTGGCATATTTGGCAGACCCGTTTGGAAGATTTCATGGTCGGCATTGTGAGGGCTGAAAAGTAACCATTCTTCTCCAGATGGGATGAAATGATCATCAGCAAAAGGAATCTCATAACCATGGATTAACTTCGGTAAGAAGGTGACTTTTCCGTTCAATACTTCGTAATCGGTGGTATCCAGCAAATATCCCATGCCGGTTCCAATTTCAGTCGAAAGCACCTCAGTTGCTAGGAAGGTCATGTGCATTTTTCCAGCAGGGTAACCTAGGTGACTTGCATCTACCATCTTGTCTATCGGTTCAGCATAGTGGATGTAGGAGGCGCGACCTCCATTTTCGTTGCTAGTACAACCACAATCCATCTCCCCGTCTTCATCAAGGTCGGCGAATTCCATCCAAGCCCCCACTTCGGGCGCTCTCCATGTACAACCAGCCTGAGTGCCACCGGACATACGACATAGCGAACCGTGCCAGAGATATTGTTCCGGACTATTCTGAGGGTGAGGGACATCGCTAACATCGAAAATTCTCAGGCCTGCTTCCCAGTATGCTCCATAGACGTAGGTTCGACCATAGCGTGGGTCACTCTGGTCCTCACCAGGCCAAGTCTGAACGGTCATATCGTGAATGTAGATCCAACCTCCAAGGGTAGTTTCCCAACTTACTTCTGCTTCGCCTACCTTTACGATTCTAGGCAAATCACCCCAAAGTCCGAAGTTAAGATGGGCGATGGTAATTCCACCACAAGCATCTCCCTGACCAACGTCACATGCTTCGTAGTCTGGATTCGCCACGAAAATGTACCACTCACCATCAATCATGTGGGTGTAGAGGTTGTGAGGTCCACTTGGATGATCTGCGTCATACCAGGCATCGACAAAGGTAGGGTCGGTCTTGTCGGTGACATCAACTAAAGTCACGGTAACTTGAGCAGGGTCTCCCCACTGGCCGACATTAGGGTCAGCATTTCCAGCATCGATTAATTGGTTTTGGACAATGATGTATTCTCGGCCATTGTATTCTAGATATTTCACATCCAGAACTTGCGTATTTGGATCGATGTACACGCCAGTTACAGTAGTATTTGCTGGATTTGTAACATCGACAATATGCATTTCAGACCACCCGGCAAGATAGGCATAGGTTCTACCGTCGGGGGAATCGGCTACCTGCACTTCGGCATTACCAGGTGCGGTTAGTGGGTTGAACGAAACAGGTTGGATATTGTCTGTATAGAATATGTGTTGACTTGCGTTTCTATGATCATGGCCCTCGTCGTATTGAACCAACGGATCAATCATTGAAGACGGACCATCTGAGGTCAAAGAGTCTCCACTTTCGAGCATCATTATGGCCACTCCTCCAATTAGAAGAGTAATCGCTAATCCACCTGCGATAAGCAGCCGCTCGGTGTCCATCATTCGCCCGAAGGTCCGAGTCATGTTGAAGTCTTTGCCACAGTACGGGGAGTCGTGAAGCGTACTGGCTGGTTGCTTGTTGTGGTTACATTGAGCCTACTAGTATGTTCTTCTGTGACTGCTCATGACCAAAAGGAGTACACAGTAATCCTTGGCTCGGAAGGCGCCACTCCTTCGTCGATTGATGCAGGCATACTCGTCGAAACAGATTCAATTTTCTTCCGTAATCATGACTCGAGAGAGAATGCAAGCCACAGAATTCTAATAGATGCCGACTCCGATGGTTCATTCGATTCTATAGATGATATCTACACTAATTGGATGTATACTTCATGTGAATTAAATGAGACAGGTCATAAGGTCGACGAGAGTTGTAACACGTCTGCAACCGTTCTTTTAGCACCTGAAAATGGCTTACTCCCTGGAAACATATCAATGATTCATCAGGTCAAATACTACGAACAAGTAACAAATACTCCATTTTATGCTGTATTCTCAATTGACGACCACAGTCAACAAAACACACTTGGCCCACAAGGGCCACATACACATACTGAACCACAGGAATCAGATACTCTTCTAAGAGGCATTGTAGTAATTACAGCAGGAGTATCCGTCTTGCTCGCCTCGCTATTGATTTCTCCTCGAAGCGACGACTGAGGCTTACTTTACAACGGTCGAACTCAAGAACCCCTGCTTGGTCGGCTGGCTCACGGGGCGCTTAGCTCAGCTTGGAAGAGCACCTGGTTTGCAACCAGGGGGCCGGGGGTTCAAATCCCCCAGCGTCCACCATCAAGCTTCAATTGGAGGCGCAAGCTGCTTGAGGATCTTTAGCAAACCACGTAGAGTTACTTCACTGATTCCCGATACCTTGCAGACTTCACTTTGGGTTCTTGGTGAAGTGCTCTCTTGCGAGACGCGATAGAGAATTACTCCAGCAATACCAGAAGGCTTCTTTCCTTGCCAAGATAGGTCTTCTCCGACCTTCTTCCACATGTCTCGAGCCGCCCCTAAAACAGGTGGGGGAAGTTGTAGGTCAGAATGGAACTTTTCGAAGTATTCTTCCGGTCCTGTAATGTGATGTGTGCCTAAGTTCCTTGCAACCAAGCGGATGGTTCTCTTCAGCTCTTTTTCCTCTACTTCGGTCCTCATATCGAATGCTTTTGCTATCTCATCGATTTTACGAGGAATTCTTGCTTCACGGGCAGCGATATAAACACAAGCAGCAGACACTCCACGAATACTTCTACCTGTAACTAATCCACGTTCTACAGAATGACGGTAAAGCGAAGCCGCTTGCTGTTCAATCTGAGGCGGCAAGTCTCCACGATCACGAATGAACTGCATTGCAGTTGTCAGGTTACGGGCGCGAGAGTCTCTTGTCTTACTTCTCTGGTCAATGCGCTGACGCCTTCGCCAATCTCGAGCCGACTTACCAGTCATTCCATGGCGCTTTGCAGCACCTGAAGTCAAGTCGATACGACTAATTTCAGTTGAGAGGCCTTTGTCAGAGATTGTCAGTTTTGTCGGTGCTCCGACTCTACTACGGTCAGCAGCATCGGAGTGATTTACCCATTCTGCACCAGGATCAATCATATTCTGAGCTGCAACAAATCCACAAACAGCACAACAGGTTTCACCGCGTACTACATCCGTGTCCCACTCGTCACTTCCACATACTTCGCAGGCCCCTGATACAATTTCGGTATTCCTCGCCTGTGAGGGGCGTACTCCACTTACAAATGGCTTCTTTCTCTTTGTGTTTCGCATAGTACTCTTCTCCTTGGCTTGTCGGCTCTTAGTGCTTCGTTCACTCATGTTAACTCTTGGTTGTATAGTGCCGCCCATCACTTATAAAACTTTGTCCTATATGTTTGGTCAAAATTTACAGAAAAAGAGCCAATGCTCTCTAATTTGTCGATAGAGAGATTATTGCACCTATCGCTTCCGCAAAGGTTCGTGTCAGATAGTCCACCCGTGCGTACTGCGTTGTATGCTTGCCATCTAGAGTCAGAGGCAAAGATGGTTGATTTCCACGGATTTGAATTGCCAATTTGGTATAGCTCAATCCAAGAGGAACATCTTGCTTGCAGATCTTCAGCAGGAATGTTCGATGTTTCACACATGGGCTTCTTCTCCTTCCGAGGCGACAAAGTTAGACAGTGGCTCGAGAGTATATCAACTCAGAGAGTTTCTTCCTTTGCTCAAGGCCGTTGCGGTTACACACATTTTCTTGACCATGAGGGCCAAATTATCGATGACATGATTTTTGCGATTAAATCAGATGATTGTGTATTGGGAGTCCCGAATGCCTCCATGGTTCCAACCATGTGGAATTGGTTTAGTGAATTATTACCTGATGATGGCTCGGTAACTGTAGAGAATCTTTCAGATGAGACAAGTATCATTGCTCTACAAGGGCCGAATTCCGGAGAAATCCTTGCCGCTGGATTGGGTAGAGAAAATAGCATTGGGCGCTTCAATTGTCAAGAAATAGCTCCTAATGATTCGGGAATAACCGGTTGGATTCAGGGCACGGGCTACACTGGTGAGAGTGGTGCAGAAATTTTTGTTCCAAACGAACAGGCGGGATTACTTTGGAATCTACTTCTCAAGTCTGGTCGCCCGCATGGTTTGGTGCCGGTTGGTTTGGGTGCTAGGGACACCCTTAGGCTTGAGAAAGGCTACTTATTATCCGGTCAAGACTTCCTATGGCCGGGTTTAGGAATTCAGCCTGATGAATCGTTACCCTCAAATTTCCTTGCCCGCGATACAGCAGAGACAGCGGTTCCATTTGGCCTAGATATGGATCACGATTTTGTTGGCCGTAGTCGCGTTCTTTCTTCACTAGAGTCGGGTGTAAAGTGGCAAGGACTTCGATGTCTTGAAAGAGGCCCTGCGCCTCGATTAGGTCACGCTGTCAAATCTTCTGATGACGTCGATTCAGAAATAATCGGATACGTAACTAGTGGCTGTCCTTCCCCTTCTCTATCGAGGACAGGAATAGCCATGGCCTACCTCGACAATGTCGAAATTGGCACTGAGGTTTGGATTCAGGCCAGTCCAAGAAGGCGAGTAAGGGCAGAAGTAGTACGCCCTCCTTTCGTTTGATTCTGTAGATAATTCTCCGTGAGAATTTACCTCTGCGCCGGCGTAATACTCATGACCATTGTTGGCCAGCGAATAATTAGGTGAGCATATGAGTGCAAGATTTGAAGCGGTCGCACTTAAGAAACTGCAAGAGATTATCCAGGAAAAAGGGATTAGTGCTGAGGCAATATTTTCCAAATTCGATATCAATGATGATGGAAGTTTAGATCCTGAAGAGTTTAGGCGGGCAATAGCATCAATAACAGGCCAAAATGCCCCTGATGCAATAATTAGAGCAGTTTTCTCAGCTCTTGATAGCGACGGTGACAACACTCTGGATCTCGCTGAACTTCTAGCCCTGGCAGGAGGTGGACAGGCTGGAACTGTCACTGGAGATATTAATGAAATTACCATTCAAGGACACACCATTCCAGAGTACAATGGCGGTTATCTTCGTGGGGAGGATATTAATGGTCAACCAAGTTTTTCAAAGCCCTCTGGTCATACTCTTTACTTTTACAATATGTCTGCAGGAGGTGCTAAGTCTTGGAGCTTGCATAAACGTCGAACAGATGGTAGTAAGGATCACTATGATGGTGGATGGACTAGACCCCCCTCCGCTGGAGGTCTTCCCTTAGGTGCAAGAAGGTGGGTAGGCGTTGGCATGCTCACAATCACTGCAGTTGGCGATCGATTAACTCCAAATGCCCAAGAAGCAGAAAATGAAGAAACAACAGATATTAGAATTGAAATCCAAAAAGCAAGATACAAGTCAAACGAATCAATCTCGGTTAATTTCACCGGACCTACATTAGGTTCCGATTCATGGTTGGGTGTTGTACCCGCAGATATTGAGCACGGCGATTCAACAGTAAATAGATACAACCGAGTTTCGTATTTTGATATGGAGGGGCAATCTATTGGAACTCACATCTTTGAAAATCCAGGAGAGGGCGATTGGACAATCAGAATGAATGAGGGTTCAGGAGATGAATTGGCTTATGTTGAGTTCAGCGTTGATTTGGCCGAAGAGGAAGAAATCACTTCAATTCCAGTCGAATCTAATTTTGAATCTACTTCTGATGAGAGGTTATACTCTGTAGATAAGATGATGGCAGAACTTGGTCCTGACTTTACCAACGACCTTGAGAGCTTACTTTCAAATCCTAATCAGACCATAGATGAGGTTAGAGCAGCCGCGGATGAAATGGCTGAAGAAAAGATACGTGATTTACCATTCCTTTTCCAATCTCCGGCTAGGAGAATGTGGTCAAGTAATGCAGATTCAATCTTGGCAACAATGGTCGAGAATCTTCCGCCAGCGGAGGATTTGGCCAAGGCCGCCGCTGTGGCTGGTGCAGTAGGTGTAGGAGCCGCAACAGTAGCAGCCCAGGCTGGCCTAGATGCCCAAACTCCAGAAGAGGCAATCGTAGATGCGGTAGTCAATACCGTTGTTGACCATGCTGCCGAAGTAGTGCTAGATACAGTTTCTCCAACATATGATTCCACACCCGATACAACCTCTGTGGTTGATGTTAAAGAAACTCCTGAACCAGAGGTTACTACCGAATCAACTGGTATGGACTTAGTTGCAATTTCTACAGCATTGAATGAATCACGCTTCCTAAACGACCAAGTCGAAATTATCGAGGCGGCAATGGGACAAATCGCTCAAGCATCGGTCCGCGTAGACAAAATTGAGAGAACCTTCTCGATTGGTATTGATGATGAATATCGAGGGGGCCAGACAATAATCGGTACTATAGATGGAGTTGGAGAGGTTGAGATTCATCTCAAGGCGTCAGCCGACATTTCGTCCTTCAGACCAAATCATAATTCTGACTTATCTCTAACACTCCATAAGTGGAATGGAATTAGAAAGAGACTCGAATTATACGCTCAATGACCGGCGAATTCGAAAGCTTCCTGTAGCATTTCCTCAAGACTGATTTCTGGCGAGAAACCAAATCTCATTTCTAGGTCTCTAGCGTCTACTATTCCGAACACTTCTTGTGAATCATCCTGTCCATATTCAGATTCGCATCCAGTCTTTTGATTGTAAATCGCGACAAGGTCAGCCATGCTGATTGCCTTGCCAGAACCAACGGAGATGCTCTCGCGAGTAGGTGGCGGGTTCTCTAACACAGCTCCGATTATCGTCACAAGATCTTGGACGTGAACAAAATCCTTGACATCAGAGCCATCTCCAGGGATGTTTATCCAACCCATCATACATTCCATTGCCCATTGATGTAGTAATCCATTGGCTTCTGAACCATCGAGAAGAACTCCTTGTACGTTTGAAGCGCGTATGATGCTGACAGGCCTCTCGGCTTGCGCTCGCTCAAGCGCCATCTCTTCCATCCATAATTGCCCTTCAGCAGCAGTATCTCTTGGAGCGAGTGTAGAATCGTACCCATAGTATGGCTCATCAGGCTCCCACTGGGGGTGTACTCTGAGGGTTCCAACAATGATTAGATGTAATTCTCCATGCCGGTCGACCGCATCTAAAATCGGCCTTGATTGCTCCCGCATTCGAAGTAATGTTTCTCGGTCGTCTCTGCCGAAAGTAGAGTCTATTGGTTTAGAATTAATGTGAACAATTGCATTACATGATGTTAGCAGTGCATCCAGCGTCATTTGGTCTTCCATAGCCTCAGGTGGAATTTCTACAGCCGAGTCTCCAAGCATATCCAATATATACGGAGCAACGAACCTATCGGGCGCGCTAACAGCGACCTTCATTGTATCACCAATACTTGACCTTCTTCCATAACCTAAGAGTGTGTCGGTAAGTAGTGTTTGAATTGTTGAACGAACTATTGAAGCACCACCCGCAATTCAGCAGGACCGCCCAAGGGCTAGAGGTGCGTGTTGATGGACCAATTACCAAATCTAGGTAGAGAGCAAGAGATGCTCGATTCTATGGGGCTAAAGTCGATTGATGATTTATTTTCTGACATACCAGAAGGTGTCCGTAGAGTTGATCCATTACCTCTGCGGGGACCCCAATCCGAAGAGGAAATTTGGGCAGATGCACAACATTTACTCGGGGCCAATATAGATCTTGATTCCAGACCATCCTTCCTTTCTGCTGGTCTGGCTCGAAACTTTGTTCCCACTATGGTGCCTATGCTCGCAACTCGTGGAGAGTTCCTGACCTCCTACACACCTTACCAGCCAGAGGTCAGCCAAGGAATGCTACAGGCTATGTGGGAGTTCCAGACAATGGTGTCAGAATTAGTCGGGTTGCCTGTATCAAACGTATCGATGTATGATGCTAGCACAGCCGCGGCAGAAGCCATTACTTGTGCGGTTCGAGTAAAAGGGCGCAAAGCCACTCAGAAAGGAGTAGTCTACGTCTCACAATTTGTACCTCCTCATCGATTGTCTGTAATCGAGAATTACACCCAAGGTGTCGGAATAGAATTGCGTACACTAGAACACGATTCAAATGGTAGAGTGAACCTAGAAGCCGCATCTTCGGCTGAAGGTGCTTGTGCGGTTTATGTCGAACAACCGAATGCCTTTGGGGAACTCGATGAGGGTATTACTCGCTTGAAAGAAATCATCGGAGAAAACACGGCTCTAATCATCGGGGTTGACGCTGTATCTCTTGGGATTGTTGAAGCGCCAGGAAATTACGGTGCTGATATCGTAGTAGGAGAAGGCCAACCATTTGGAATAGGGCCGACTGCTGGTGGGCCAATCTACGGCCTATTTGCTTGCAAGAAGGACTACCTTAGGCTGATGCCTGGAAGAATTGTTGGTAAAACCCTTGACGAAGATGGTAAGGATGCTTTCACTTTGACACTATCAACTCGCGAGCAACATATTCGTCGACACAGAGCAACGTCCAATATTTGTTCCAATGAAACTCTAATCGCCCTAATGGGAGCAATGCACATGGCGCTGCTCGGACCAGAAGGTTTGGAGAGACTAGCCCTTCGTGTTGCCGCTACAACCGAAATAGCAAAGCAAGCCATATGCGGAATTAATGGAGTCGAGTTAGTTGATCCTGATACTCCTAATTTCCGAGAGTTTGCTGTCAAGTTACCAGGTGATGCAAGCGATGCAGTCGCTCACATGGATGCGGCCGGAGTTCTTGGTGGATTCCCGATCGGTGAATGGTGGGATTCAATGTCATCTTGCTTGTTAATCGGCTGTGATGAAAGAACTACAAAATCGGATATCGATGCACTCGTTTCTGCTCTTTCCGCTTGGGTCGAGGAGGTGTCTGCATGAGTGATATCTTCGAGTTTAACGGAGCAAAGGGCTCTGGCTGGTCTCAACCAGAACCAATGAAGGAGGATGCAATAAACACTGTACCGACTTCTTTACGTCGCTCTAATCTTCCTCGATGGCCTCGAGCCAGTGAGCCGGAATTAGTCCGCCATTACACATTATTGTCACAACGTAATTTTGGAATTGATACTGGTTTTTATCCTCTTGGATCCTGTACCATGAAGCACAATCCAAGAATCAATGAGAGGGTTGTACAACTACCCGGAATTGATAGGATTCATCCATTACAACCTGAGCATCAGATTCAGGGTTTACTTTCCATCTATTATGAGATGCAGGAAATGTTGGCGATTTGTGCTGGAATGGATGAAGTAACCCTGCAACCAGTTGCTGGAGCACAGGGAGAGTTCACTGCAATTCGATGTATTCAGGAGTACCATCGGCGAAATGGCGACGACCAACGAGACAAGGTGATTGTACCCGATTCAGCTCATGGAACAAACCCTGCATCCGCGGCAATGTGTGGTTACGAAATTGTAGAAATCCCAAGCGGTGAAGACGGACGTCTAGATCTCGATGCCCTCAGAGCGGCTGTTGGAGATGACACAGCGGCAATGATGATTACCAATCCAAGTACGCTTGGAATCTTCGAACCCGAAATCGCCGAAGCGGCAGAAATCGTTCACACCTCTGGTGGACAAATGTACTACGATGGAGCTAACTTCAATGCGATTTTAGGCAAAACAGACCCAGGTAGAATGGGATTCGATGCAGTGCACTATAATCTTCACAAGACCTTCAGTCAGCCACATGGTGGCGGAGGTCCAGGAAGTGGCCCAATCGGAGTAAAGGCACATCTAGCCGACTTCCTACCATCTCCAATCGCTGACAGAGAAAAGACCGAAGATGGTGGCGCTACTGGAGATGGTTATCGCTACTTTTGGCGAACCCCCATCGATTCTATTGGTAAGGTACAGCAGTGGCATGGAAATGCTGGGGCCGTGGTTCGAGCATGGGCATACTATCGTCGATATGGTAGAGAACTGGAATTGATGAGCGAGCACGCTGTTCTGAATGCGAATTATCTCAGACATCAAATCATGAATCCAACCCAAGAACAGTTGAACTCCATTCACTCAATGCCCGTTGATGGTGCACCTGCTGATTTTGTCAAGCATGAATTTACATTGAGCATGATGCCTCTGAAGGAAACCACTGGAGTTACAGGAAAAGATATTGCAAAACGCCTACTCGACTATGGCTATATGTCACCAACTCTTTACTTCCCGATGATTGTTCCAGAATGTTTGATGATAGAACCAACTGAAACCGAAAGCCGGGAAGTATTAGATAAATTCGCTGATGACTTCTTGACAATTCTGAGCGAAGATCCAGAAGTAGTTCAATCAGCACCACATAATACAGATGTTAGGCGCGTGGATGAAGTGCTTGCGGCTAGAAGTCTAGTATTGCGTAAGGAATTCGACGATTGATATCTAACACAGAATTCAATCTGCGCGAACCAAATATGAGCAACCTAACGCGTGTGTCGTGAAGGGGGCTCGCGACTCGGAATGGATGAGGGGTCAATCCCTATGGTATCCTGCTAGCGAATCAACTCCTGAGCATCTAATTGGAGAAGAAAATCCTTCCGAAAACTGGGACCTAGCCTCTACCTCCGAAGTTGATAGAGGTTGGATGAGACAAAGGTTACAGCCATTAGGGCCAAGAATACTCTACACAACAGCATGGGCTCCATTTTTTTTCATCGCTTCCGCTATACCTTTGGCATTTCCGGGGCGCACTCCAGATGACCAATTGGTGGCAATATCATTATTCTCTGCTAGCTGGTTTCTATTGTTACTTGGTTTTCGGAAATTACAAGATGGTTTACCGATTCCCGTTGAAGGGTTATTGAAAAAATTCTATCCCTTTGACATCTTACTAATGCTTCCCGCTGCAATATTTTTCCTACTACATATTATGATCGATAGTCGCTTAGGTTGGCTTTCGTTTCTACTTTTTGCCATCGCCCAATATCGAACAATTCAGAACCTTATTTCGGTGGCAGGTGAGAACTCTGCTCGGTGGCTTCTTCCAATCAATCCAGAAGACTACTCCGAAGCAGTGCTAAATGAAGGTTGGATGGGCGTTTCAACTAATTTCAGAAACGGCACACTCGCACGGTGGGAGGGAGCACTTCCGGAATATACAGCGAATTTAATTGGAGTAACTAGAGGCGACTCAAGTTTTGTGGCATTCACTCTTATGCATCGTGTAGGTACAATACATGACGCATTTTCCGACACATTTGTTCCAGACCTCCGCTTTGCTTCTCTTCTTTCCTCGCCACCATTGCTGATTGCTGGAGAGGCCTGGCCGGAGAGGTTTCTTGCAACAACTGATGAGTAGATTTTGCAGTCGTTGCTTTCGGCAGGCATTTTAACCGGCCGTTATGCGCTGTTGCATGGACATATGTGTTGTTCTCGGTTCCAAGTCAGACATGCCAATCGCTGAGAAATGCAAAGGGGTGCTGGAAAAGTTCAATGTCAGTTACCAAATTAGAGTTGCATCAGCCCATCGAGCACCCAAATATTTGGAAGGAATAATTGAGAAAGCAGAAGCCGATGGTTGTCAGGTTTTCATTGGAATGGCAGGTGTCGCAGCAGCACTTCCTGGAGTAATAGCCTCGATGACCACTAAGCCGGTAATCGGCGTTCCAGTCGGCGGAAAGGTACCTCTTGATTCTCTTCTATCGATCGTTCAAATGCCACCGGGGATGCCAGTTGCAACCGTAGGTGTAGACCGTGGAGATAATGCAGGTGCTTTGGCTGTACAAATTCTTGCTACTTCCAACGAATCTCTAGCTGCAGCATATGTCGATTACAGATCAGCGATGACTGCAAAAGTGATTTCTGACGATGAGTCTATTCAGGGGTGAAGTCATTGATGAACACCCAGATGCTAGTCGATGAGGCGATCGAAGCACTGGAATCACAAATTGACGATACTGCAATCATTGCCTGTTCAGGAGGTATCGACAGCTCGGTTGCAGCGGTATTAGCCCACCGTGCTGTAGGTAGCCTACTCCATTGTGTCTATGTCGATACAGGATTCATGCGCAAAGGAGAGACTGAAGAAGTTCGTGAGATGTTCAAAGAAATGGGAATCGAACTCCAAGTCGTCGATGCTTCTGTTCGTTTCTTTAGTAATCTCGAAGGAATCACTGATCCGGAAGAAAAGCGGAAGGTTATCGGTGAACAATTCATTCGAGTTTTTGAGGAAGAACAAAGCAACTGCGGTGCAAAATTTCTCGTTCAAGGAACCATTGCACCAGATTGGATTGAATCAGGTGGTGGCGAAAGAGATGTCATCAAAAGTCATCACAATGTAGGAGGATTACCCGAAGACGTCGATTTGAAAATTGTCGAACCTCTGCGCGAATTCTACAAGGACGAGGTTCGCCAAATCGCTAGAGAACTCGGTATCAAATCAAGTGAAAGGCAACCATTTCCGGGTCCAGGATTGGCGGTCCGAGTTCTCGGTGATTTAACTCGGCCTCGTGTTGAGGCCTGTCGTGAAGCCTGCCACATCGTAGAGACTAGACTAAGGGAGGCGGCGGAGGAAGGAATCTGCGACCTTCCCTGGCAATACTTTGCCGCACTCCTTCCGGTTCGATCTGTTGGCGTTCACGGTGATGCTAGAGTGCATGGCGAAACGGTCGTTGTTCGCGCAGTAACAAGTCTTGATGGTATGTCGGCACGCTATTCTCCAATACCACATGATGTGCTTTCAGCAATTAGCACAGAAATTACAAATTCTCTGAAAGGTCAGGTGAATAGAGTAGTCTACGATATCACACATAAACCACCGGGTACTATCGAATGGGAGTAATTCAAATCGTACAATTTCTCCTGCCCTCGTTAGCGATTGATTGATGAAGGAATGTTCCAGCCGCAGGCTAGGCCGACATAGCTTAGTTGGTGGAGCGGCGGACTGTTAATCCGCAGGTCGCAGGTTCGAGTCCTGCTGTCGGCGCCACTCAATCCCTTCTAGCGAAAGCCGCAAGGCTAAGCATCGAAATTGCAGTCAAGATGCCAAATCCAGGTAATAATCCACTATCGTCATCTTCATTGAGATCACAAATTCCATCTCCATCTGAATCATCTGGAATACTGCTAGCATCAGTGGAAATTGTCAGACATTGCTGTTCAGCATAATCGGACCATCCATCGTTGTCATCATCAAAGTCGGAATTATCTCCTTCGCCATCTCCATCGGTATCTTTGTGCTCTAATGAATCGAATTGGAAATCGTCGAATACGTCGGCGACACCATCGTTGTCGTCATCGTCGTCTAATTCGTCACACTTACTATCTCCATCGAAGTTTGCTGGTACTGAATCGCCGTCTAATGCATCAGAGGCGCAGGCTGCTTCTTCAGCATCTGAAAAACCGTCATTGTCATCATCTGTATCTGAATTGTCGGTTACTCCATCTCCATCTGTATCTACAGGTGACGATGAGGCGTCCAGAGGGTCATATCCAGTAGAGATCTCGTACTCATCACTCCATCCATCACCATCATCATCATCATCGGAATTATCTCCAGTTCCATCACTATCGGTATCTTTAGTTTCGAGTGGATTATTTGGGAATGCATCTTCATCATTGTTGACTCCATCGCCATCCCTATCGGAGTCCGAATTATCTCCTATACCGTCTCCATCCATGTCACTAGATTCGAATGGGTCTAGGGGAAATACGTCTGTGGCATCTTCTACTCCGTCCCCGTCATCATCGAAATCTAGGAAGTCACATTCCGTGTCTGAATCAGAATCGATTGGCGTAGACCTCTCATCGAGTGAATCCGTTGAGCAATTTACCTCATCATAGTCAGACCAACCATCCCCGTCATCATCATCATCTTCGTTATCTCCAAGACCATCCAAGTCTGTATCCAACCATTCCGCAGCATTCATTGGGAATACATCGTTATCATCAGTGACGCCATCATTGTCGTCATCATCATCGACTACATCACAAATCATGTCACTATCATAATCATCTGGCAAAATCAAACTATCCCTAGGGTCCGTTCCACAAACGGACTCGTCAGCGTCAGACCATCCATCATTGTCATCGTCTGTGTCCGCATTATCTCCAGTACCATCCATATCAAAATCAGAGGATTCTGTACCATTCAATGGGAATAGGTCATCGACATCTAACACACCGTCTCCGTCATCATCATTGTCCTGTGAGTTACAATCCCCATCTCCGTCGGTATCTATTGGGTAGTCGGAATTATTCAGCGGGTCGGTTAGACAATAGTTCTCAACCTCATCATCCCAACCATCTGCATCATCGTCAAAATCAGAATTATCTCCGGTACCATCACCATCGGTATCTATCCATTCAGAGGGGTCAAGTGGGAATTGGTCGATGGTATCGTTGTATCCATCCCCATCATCATCTGAATCTTCAGCATCACAAATTCCATCTGAATCTGTGTCGAGGGGGTAACTCTCGAAATCAGTAGTATTTGTACCACAAAGAATCTCAAGATTATCCGACCAACCATCGTCATCATCGTCTGAATCTAATGAATTACAGGTGCCATCTAAATCAGTGTCTAATGGATAAGAAGTAGAGTCTGTGGAGTCAGTGCCACAGGATACTTCATCCGTATCTAGCCAACCATCTCCATCGTCATCATCATCCAAGTAATTGCAGATTCCGTCTCCGTCGGTATCTACAGGCGTTGAGCTAGAGTTGGTTGAGTCGGTGTTACAATTTATCTCATCAATATCGTTCCACCCATCATTATCGTCATCTAGATCTAATGGGTCACATGTTCCATCTGCGTCTGTATCGGTTGGAACCGAACTGGAGTCAGTAGAATTGCTACCGCAGTCATCTTCATCTGAATCACTCCAACCATCATTATCGTCATCTGTATCCATCGAATCACAAGTCCCATCGCTATCATTGTCGTCTGGGACTGAATTTGCATCACTTGGATTGGAACCACACGCTTGCTCCGCACTGTCGCTCCATCCATCGTCGTCATCATCAGTATCTATTGGATCACAGATTCCATCACTATCTGTGTCAGTAGGGACACTAGAGCTATCATTGGCATCTGTACCACAAGAGCCCTCATCAGCGTCACTCCAACCATCTCCATCAGAATCCAATGCCTCTTCTGCTAGATTCCAAGAATCTGTGCCATATCCATCACCTCCGGTATTTCCATTACCGTTTACGAAATTTACAGACAAGTCGAATGTGACATTACCTGAGCCGGATGAAGGAGCGGTCCAATCTACGGTCCATGTTCGTGCGTTTGCATTACTGTGCGTGACTTCACTATTCGAAATCTGGGCGTTAGAACCAGGGTTGCTAAAGCTACCTAAATCTGCATCTAGATTGAATCCCCCGCCGCTACCAGATGGTCCACCGGTTCCTCCTATAGTCAATCCATAGGTGCTGCTTGCAACATATCCATCAGCCGGTAATCCGGACAAACTAGGAGTTACTTGGTTCGCTCCGCCACCATGGCAGGAACAGCCTGTAGAGGCCGAACCAGTTCTTCCGCCCGAATGCCCAAATACATCTTGTGGTATAGCTAAAACCAATAACAGAATCAATACCATTGACACTTTACGTCGAGAAGTCATTAGGTTCGGGCGTCACTCCAGCCTTTTGGCCTTCACTGTCGCCTGCGTCCGACAATCATCGCTGCACATAGCATAGCTAAGGTTGCCAATACCAATCCAAATCCAGGTGTGTTGTTGTCATCAGGCTCTTCTGTACCACTCTGAACATAGTCGTCCATTGAGTCACAAATCCCGTCATTATCGATGTCGAGAGGAGAGATATTCTCATTCATGGGGTCTCCAAATCCACCATCAGCGTTTCGGCATTCAACCTCAACAGAGTCTAGCCATCCATCTCCGTCATCATCAGTATCAGCGTTGTCTCCAACTCCGTCGTCATCTAGGTCACGCCATTCTGTGCCATCAAAGGGGAAATCATCGTCAACGTCGGCTATACCATCTCCGTCATCGTCAGGGTCTTGTTCATCACACATTCCATCATCATCAAGGTCGTCTGGAGTTGATAGGGCGTCCATTGAATCCGAGTCACAATTGTCCTCTACAGAGTCTGGCCAGCCATCTCCATCATCATCAGTGTCAGCATTGTCCCCAACTCCGTCCTCGTCGGAATCATTCCATTCACTGGAATCAACTGGGAATTTATCCTCAGCGTCTCCAACCCCATCATCATCACTATCTGAGTCTAGAGGGTTAGTTCCAGTTGCAACTTCATCTGAATCGCTTATGCCATCATTATCGTCATCAGCATCAATACTATCACAATCGCCATCGCCATCAGAATCACTTGGTAGTGAATTTCCATCTAACGGATCTGAACCACATAATCCTTCGATTGCGTCAGAACTACCATCTGCATCATCGTCATCATCTGTTGCATCGCAATCTCCATCGCCGTCGGCATCGGTTGGTATGGAATTAGAGTCCATTGAATCTGAAAGACAAGTTTCTTCGATTGAATCTGAAAAACCGTCATTGTCATCATCTGTATCGGAATTGTCTCCAACCGCATCTCCATCGGAATCTGCCCATTCACTTTCGTCCAAAGGCGCCCAATCGTCTGAATCAGGCACTCCATCTTCGTCGTCGTCGGTGTCTATTTCATTACAGGTCCCGTCACCGTCAGTATCGGTGGGTATAGACATACCATCCATCGGATTACTTCCACATACATCCTCTAGGTTGTCATTGTAGCCGTCGCCATCATCGTCGACATCTGCATTATCTCCAATTCCATCACCGTCGGTATCCATCCATTCACTAGGATCTAATGGAGCCCAATCCACAGAGTCGTCATATCCGTCACCATCATCATCGGTATCTGCATTATTTCCTATGCCGTCTCCATCGGTGTCTTCCCACTCATATGGGTCTAGAGGGAATTCGTCCTCGGAATTGATTACTCCATCCCCATCATCATCGACATCTAGAGCGTCACATGTCCCATCGCCATCAGAATCGAGCGGAATGCTTGATGAGTCCAAAGAATCAGAGCCACAAGCGAGTTCGGTTTGATCTGAGTATCCGTCATCATCATCGTCAGTATCTGCGTTGTTGCCAATACCATCTCCATCTGTATCAGTATCCTCATTAGGGTCTAGAGGGAAATCATCGTATGCATCATCTACGCCATCTCCATCATCATCCATATCTGCATTATCGCCGGTTCCATCTCCATCGGTATCTGTATCTTCGTTAGGATCTAGCGGGAAGTCATCATTGGTATCATCAACACCATCTCCGTCATCATCAGAATCCAATGCATCACAAGTCCCATCGCTATCTGTATCTGTTGGAATACTGCTAGAAGAAAGAGGGTCTGAGCCACAATCATTCTCAACAGAATCGCTGTAAGAATCACCGTCGTCATCATCATCAGCATTGTTGCCGATACCGTCGCCATCAGTGTCGGTATCTTCATTTGGATCTAATGGAAAATCATCTGCAGAATCATCTGTGCCGTCATTATCGTCATCAGCATCAGCGTTATCTCCGATACCATCCCCATCACTGTCTGCCCATTCACTAGCATCGAGAGGGAATGCGTCATTTACATCGAGATAACCATCATTATCGTCATCATCGTCTTCAACAAGAGTTGTTGTTGTTCCGTTTCCAGAGCTAGCACTGGTGAATATTACATTATCGAGGTATACAGATTCAGTCTGAGAATTGGAAGTGAAATCAATTACTAAATTACCTTGGCCAAGAGAACTAATGTCTGAACTAAAACTTGTCCAAACCCCCATGTAATTTGCGAATCCTCCATTGTTACTGGAACCTGTAGCACCTGTTACATTCACCAACTCAAGTGTTGAGGAACTGCCAACGAATTTAACCACAAGATAGTCAGAATTTTCGTAACTGTTGCTAGAACCACCTTGGACATATAAGTCGAAAGTCATTGAATCCGCTGTAACATCGTCAAGAGTCAAAGTTGCCATTCCATCAACATCACCCATCTGATATCCTTGGGTTCCATCGGTGTAATTCCCAACCGTACCTGTATAGTTCGCGGTACCAAAGTAGTCGCCATCTGTAAGGCCAACGCCGCCGGTAGAGGTGTAGTATAGGGTAAAGCCCATCTCAGCGCCCGTAGTCTGGTTATGAGCGATGTCTGGCTCATTTGCATTGTTCCAAAGGTACCTACTGACAGAATCACTTCCAGTATCGAAATATTTTGCACCGTTGGTAAATGGCTCCTCAAATGAAGTATAGGCTACGGTTCCAGAACTGCTAGGGCAACTGATTGAATCTGGCATTCCATCTCCATCAGTATCGGTGTCCGCACATGGGTCATTAGGGAAATCATCAGCAGAATCATTCACACCATCTCCGTCAGAATCAGTTGCCATTACGGTTGGAACCCATGTAACCATGAGTAGGGCAATCAACAGTACAAGTGGCTTAGGGGTGCTAGACATGTGTTGCGGAGTGTGGCTGGGATTGAAATAAATGACTACTGTGTATTCTTGTAATTCAGAGCACCCTTGACCGTTATACTCTTTGACCGATTCTTCAAGCATAGCATATGAATCCTCGACAGCAGGTAGATGCGGTAATGCAAGCGAGCGCGGCTTCCAGTCGACATTATCGCGATTCCATCCCAATGATTGCTAGCGAAAACATCCTCTCTCCTTTGGTCGCAGAAGCGATTCAAGGCGACCTTCATGGGCGCTATGCGGAGGGCTTACCTGGCAAGCGATATTATCAGGGGTGCGACGATTTTGATACTATCGAAAGCATTGGAATTGAATCTGCAAAACGTGTTTTCAATTGCCAATTTGCAAACATACAATCGACGTCTGGTACCGTATCAAATATGGGCGCTTTGAAGGCTCTAACAAAACCCGGTGACACGATTACCGCAGTTTCGACTGCTGATGGTGGCCACATATCACACCACCCTATGGGTGCTGTTGGTATGCGTGGTCTGAACCTTGTCACCTATCCATGGGATGAGGAAAGGATGGAGCCGGATGTTGATGCGGCTTCGAAGTTAATTCGTACAGAACAACCCGAATTATGTTTATTCGGCCAATCAGTTATTCTGTTCCCAATTCCTCTGCATGAATTAGCCGATGTGGCTCACGAGGTTGGGGCCCGTGTGATGTATGACGGTGCTCATGTATTGGGATTAATTGCAGGAGGGGAATTTCAAGATCCACTTCGAGAAGGTGCAGATGTAATGACTGGTTCTAGCCACAAGACTTTCCCTGGGCCCCAGGGCGGTTTTGTCCTAAGTGATTCAGATGATGAATTGCTGCAAAAGAAGCTCAATAACGCCATATTCCCTGGTGTCTGTTCGTCATATCATCTTCATCATGTAGCAGGAAAAGTGGTGGCAATGGCTGAGTTTGAAGCCCACGGCAAACAGTACGCTAAGGACATCGTATCGAACGCCAGAGCATTAGGTTCCGCTTTGTCCTCGGAGGGCTTTGATGTGATTGCGGAGGAACGAAATTTCACCGCAAGCCACCAAATATTAACTCGCCATGGTGGCCCGGATTCAGGTGCTGGAAAGAGAGCTGCACAAAGGTTGGAAGACTGTGGTATCATCACCAATATGAACATGCTTCCAGGTGACACTAAGGCAATGTCAGGGCCTAGCGGTTTGAGGCTTGGTACACCTGAGTTAACTCGTATAGGAATGGGTGTCGATGAGATGCAAGATGTTGCAAAATTCTTTGCTAGATCTCTTTTGTCAGAGGAAAATCCAGAAACTGTAAAATCCGATATTGCTCAATTCAAATCCGAATTTCAAACAGTAAAATATGCAATTCAGGAAGGTCCTGCCTATCCTGAAATATAATGCAGAAATGATTTGGTTAGTATTTATCACGACCACCATAGGTGGTCGAAACTATGACGGCGAAGGCCGAGACGGCTATCCTGCTCACTCTGCTGATGCTATCATCTGGCTGTTTGGGGCTTTTCGAGGGTTCCTCCGTTGAACCTGAGGTGATTGATTGTGAGGTACAACCCAACCATCCAGATTGTATTGACGAACAGATAACCGAAGAGGATTGTAGGCTGGATCAAGTCTTCACAGGCACCGAATGTCGTCAAATGCAAAAGCCCGAAAACCTGTCTTATGGTTTGAGCACAGTCTCTCTAATAATTGGAGAAGAAATGCAAGCATTAACTCCCTCATTTACGGGAGACGGCCCTCAATTTTGGGTAATCAATCCGAGTCTTCCCTCCGGAATCTCATTCGACAGAGATAGTGGAGTGATTTCAGGGACTCCTGATGAGGTAAGCCAATCAATTCGCTACACAATTATCGGGTCAAATGCTATGGGTTCAACAAATGTTTGGATTGATCTAGAGGTAATTGAAAACCCTCCTATTGCGATTAATTATCTAGAACAAAGCCTTGCTTGTGAATTAAACAATCCTTGCGGATTTACAGCCCCAACTGTTGAAGGAGGAGCACCAGATGATTGGTCGGTAAGCCCGCAATTACCCCTTGGAATCACTCTTTTGTCTGATGGTTCAATTTTTGGAACTCCAAGTCAATTGGGTGATTCCAACCATACAATAAATGCCTCTAACAGAGCGGGCTCAGTTGAAACCACAATACGAATCATCGTAATACATGAAGCTCCAATGGGGTTAGGATATGGAAGCAACAATATGCAGTTTAGTATCGGTGATGTGGTTCAGGTAATCCCTTCTACTACCGGGGGAGAAATCACCTCGTGGTCTGTCGAGCCGCCATTACCTGAAGGGCTCAATTTATTGCAAATTGACGGCTCAATTCGCGGCTCGCCTACAGAGGTTCAGAGCCTCACAATGCATCGTATAACGGCTACCAACTCAGGCGGTTCAATTTCAGTTGATGTTCTAATTAGTGTAGCTGACATTCCTGTATCAAACCTACTCTACAATCCTTGGGAGCATGACCTAAGAATTGGAGAAGAAATATCGATTAGACCCACATATATCGGGGGGGCACCCGACTCTTGGCAAATTTCCCCTAGTCTACCTTCAGGCTTCCAATTCAATACTGCTAATGGTACAATCTCCGGTATTGCAAGTGATGTTCAGTCATCTTGGGAAACCTGGACTATTTGGGCAAATAACACCGGAGGGTCAACTTCTACAATCTTCAAAATCAAAGTTACAAGCATGGCTCCCGATCTAATCTCATGGGATAATACTGAATATATTCTCGAAGCGAATCAGAGTGCATTTATTCAAGCCAACAATGATGGTCCAGAAATAGATTCTTGGGAAATCGAACCACAACTTCCACACGGTTTATTGATTCTCGACAACGGTAGTATTTCCGGTACGCCTACTCACAATACAGAATGGATAGAATATACAATCTGGGCGAATAACTCCGGAGGTTCAGTTGGCCTTCTTCTTTGGATTGTGGTGCATGATTTACGGGCGGATCAAGAAGAACTGTTACGCGGTATGGGAGAAACCAATTGGGGTGGTTGGCCATCTCCAATTCTTCCAATTGGAGAGTGGTCTTTCCCTGTTGGCTTTGCAGAGGGTGGCTATACAGATAGTATTCCAGTAATATCTGCCAGCCATGTTGGCAGAGGTAAGATGCTTGGATATGGTCACGAAAGTTGGGTTGATGGCGGGGGCACGGAAGAGACAGAATTCTCTCTCCGTGCGGTAGAATGGGTATGTGGTGAAAATGCAAACGTCGGCCTCGCTTATGGTGCTGGATTCGACGACTTCGAAGACGAGTTGCAGGCCGAAGGGCACACAGTACACCTCTCGGTAACTCCTGCAGATCTTTCTGGAATTGATTGTCTATTAGATGAATTTTGGAATGGGCATGACGATCAAGATAATCTGAATTTAATCAATTTCGTGCGTGCTGGAGGAGGGCTGATTATGGGTGGTCATGCTTGGTATTGGTCATACTCAAACTCAGATGTTGCCCATAATTATCCAGGCAACAAGATTGCGAAAACCACTGGTCTTTTCGTCTCTCAGGCTTGGGGTTATAACACTGTAAATCTAACAGAAATCCCTCACTCATTGACGAGACCACAATCCGCCATTCAGGCGATCTACGATGACCGAATTAACAACCAAAAACTCTCGATCGATGATGCTTCAATCGCAGATTCTACACTCTCGGTTTGTACTGGAGTCGTGAGTTTGGATTTCCATGATTTCTGGTCTCCACTTCGAGACACTGTCAATGCAACAGGATGGACGGTGATCGAATATGGGACTCTATGGCAGAATGTAGGACATAATATGGGAGATGACCCAGTTGCCGATACGCTACTTAGGGTCGAGGCGGCGCTAACACAAGGGCTTCCAGCGAACGAATTACCAACTCATCCTAGCCATGTGGAATTTCCCGGCGAAGTGCCGCCAAATGCTACAAGAGTGACAACCACTGTTTCAGTCGATGGTAACCAAAGTGGTCTTCCGAGTAACTTTGGTTATGCGGGCGCTAGAGCTCATGTTAGGATGAGTACAGGACTATACGCAGCACCTGGAGAAGTTGTGACGGTAACTCTTCCTTCGGAAATAGTCGACTCAGGAACCTACGTCTTGGTAGGGGCGCATAGTGACAAGTTGTGGTCAAAGACTCAGTTACATCGACATCCAGAGATTGTCAGATGGTGGTATGTTGATGATGTTAGCATGGAAGTTGGAAATGCCTTCGGGGGACCGATTTACATTGCAATAGAACCGGG
>CENF01218494.1_pt1 | contig 25422 bp, 21 predicted proteins | sample 361291 | NCBI WGS metagenome assembly CENF01 (sample SAMEA2619399, study PRJEB7988) | marine metagenome | isolation source: saline water (ENVO:00002010), including | reverse complement strand
AAAACTAAATCTCCTAAAAAGTGTATGAACCAGAAAAACCTAGAGTAACCTTTCAACTAATTTTAATTTTTGTAATGAAAATAAATAATATTAAAGAAAAAACAAATATTAAAATATTTTTTTTATGAAATTAATAAAAAAATTAAAATATCTAGACAAAGAAAGATTGATTAAAAACAAAGAGAACAAAATAGAAATTATAAATGAAAATGTGATATTAAATCTTAATTGATAAGACAAAAGCATTAATAATAGTGTATATATAACAGCAAAAACAATAACAAAATTTGGATTATTAGTTTTTGATAAAATTAAATGATGAATATGATTTTTATCTGCCAGGAAAGGTGATTTTTTATTTATAATCCGAATTGTAAATATGCGAATTGTATCAATAGAAGGGTATGATAAAATGCATAAAATAAAAACCGGATTAACAGTACCAGAAGCATCTATTTCAAGATTACAAATCTTTAGAGAAAAAAAAGCAATAAAACAACCAATGAACAATGATCCAGAATCACCCATAAAGATTTTAGCAGGAGTTAAATTAAAATTTAGAAAAGAAAGTAATGAACAAATTAACAAACCACAAATTAAAGTATCAAAAAAAAGATTGTTGAAATAAAAAATTATACCAAAAGAAATTAAAATAAAAGAACCAATAGATGAAGCAAGACCATCTACTCCATCAATAAGATTAAATGAATTAATAATAAAAACCGATACTAAAACAGAAAATAGTTTTAAATCAAAATCTGAGAAAACAAAAACATCAAACAATCCATAAAAACTTTCTATGTAAACATCTAAAATAAAAACAAAAATATATGAAATTAATAATTGTATGGATAACTTAATGATGTAGCTAAGATTATAAAGATCATCTAAAAATCCTAAAACAAAAATGAAAAAAGAAGAAATAAAAAAAATAAAATAATTATCATTAAAATTAATGTAGATAGGTGATTGTTTACTGGAATCAAATAATATTAATATTAGAATACTGAATGAAAAGCTAAAAAAAATTGCAATACCTCCAAATGGAGATATTATTTGATTATGTATATCTCTTTTCCTAATTAACTTTAAATTACTATTTAAAAATTTATTTGAAATTAAGCGAGGTATAATAAATGAATTAAATACAATAATGAAAAAAATGATAATAAAAAATGTCAAATTTAAAATATAATTTTAAACAACTAATTTAATAAAATATGTAATTAAATAATGTAAAATTTAATAATTTAGTATTAATGTTTCAACATAAATCTTTCATTTTATTAATGTTTTTAATTTTAAATTCAACTAATGTATTTTCTCAGCATTTTTTTGAAGACAAAAGAAATGTTTCAATTTATTTATTTTTAGACGAGTTAGCAAATGAAAAAATAATCTCAATTAATTCTGCAACAAAACCTTACTCTAAAAGATATATCTTAAATAAATTAGAAACTGCTTCAAATAAAAAAATTAATAATTTTCGAATTAAAAGAGATCTCGATTTTTTTCTAAAAAAATATAAGATTTATGAAAGTAACACTGAAAATAACAATATTAAATATGATTTTAATAATTTGTCTATTTATTATAAAAATTCTGAATCATTTTTCTTAATAAAACCTATTTGGGGAATTACAAGAAAAGTAAATTCAAATCATTCTTATCAACATCTTTTTGGCGGAATTTCTGCAGAATATACTTTTAAAGAAAATTGGTCAGCTTATGCAAAATTAATAGATAATACAATGACTTTTCCGAATGCACTTCCTGATTTTTTAACTGATGAATATTCAGGCAGTTATAAATCATTGGCTACTAATGATTATAGTGAAATGACAGGAGGAATTATTTACTCAAACAGTCACACATCATTTTCAATAATAAAAGAAAACATTGAATGGGGAGATAACTATTATGGATCAAATATACTTTCAGGAAGATCTCCAAGTTTCCCAATGATTAAATTTTACAGAAAAATTAATAAGTTTCTTGAAATCAATTATTTGCATGCTTGGCTTTTTTCAGAAGATATAGATTCATTATCTTCTTATTATTCGAGTTCAGGAAACTATAGAGCAATCTATAGAGAAAAATTTCTAGCTTCAAATTTAATTACTTTAAATATCTCAAAATTTTCAAAATTTTCATTTGGAAATTCAATTGTTTATGGTGATGTGAATGGTGTTCAATTACCATATTTAATGCCATTCTTTTTCTATAAATCAATTGATCATAGTTTGAATCACAATATTGAAAACCAAAACTCTCAAATGTTTTTTAATCTAAGTATACGAGAATTAAAACATCTTCACTTATACTCAAGTGTTTTCATAGATGAATTTAAAAAAGATAGAATTTTTATTGATACATTAAACAACTTTATTAGCTATAAAATTGGAATGAAATTGTCTAATTGGCCATTACAAAATATTTCAAGTACTATTGAATTCAATCATACTAACCCAATGACATACAAACACACTGTAAATGGAACAACATACGAATCAAATCAGATTAATTTGGGACATTATTTAAGAGATAACTCTAGAGTGATAAATTATAATTTTTCATATAAATTCAAAAATAGAATATATTTTACGTATGATTTTTCATATTCTTTACATGGTGAAGAAAAAGAATATAGTTGGAACAACAATTACAATCCAGTTTCAATTCCAATTTTAAGTAACAAAACATGGGACAATACAACAAATATATTTGCTTTAGAAGGAATTATAAAAGAAAACATAACTATTAGTCTTCAGTATCAAATTAGTAACATTCAAGGCTATAATAGTGGAGAATTTAGTGCTGAGTATTATCTAGATTTATTTTCACCAGCTTATTTACATGGAAAAACAAAAAATCTAATAATCAATTTTAATATTGGCTTTTAATCTTCATCAAAACTGAAGCCATAGCCAAACGCATAACTAAACGAATAAGTATATCCATAACCGCATTAGTAAGCATAAGAATAACCATATACATTTTTCTGATTAACTCCATTAAAAATATCAATATGAACTTAACGAGTATAGGATAAACAGAGTTTTCTAGTTCTTGTAAAACAGAAATATTTAAGGTTATTTATTTTTTTCAACTACTTCTATTCCTTTTGATTAAAATATTATAAATAGATGTAAAAAAGTAAACAAAATCCGTATGAAAAGGTCTTTTTTCATAAGCTTTTAAATATTTTATTTCTGAGGCCATAATTTCCTCTAAAGTTTTTGGCATATCAGCGTAAAATGGTGGTATAAGACCCGGCTTTGTTTTTGTTCTTAGTGTTTGAAGCTCTTTTGTATATAGAGAGAAATAATGTTCACTTAATGGTCTAACACCTATTAATTTCATTTCCCCTTTGAAAAGATTTATAATCATTGGTATTTCATCTATCCAAAATTTTCTAAATACTCTACCTTCAGGTGAAATTCTAAAATCATTTTTTATTTTACCACCTTCTTGTAATTCATTTTTATTATAAATATACTCTTGAAGATATTCAGAAAAAGGATGCATTGTTCTTAACTTGTATACTTTAAATATTTTACCATTTTTCCCGATTCTATTTAAGCTGATTAATGGAGCATAGGTTGGGTTTTTATCATAAAATGGATCTTTAATTTTTTTCGCTACAAAAAATAGAGAATGGTTAATATTTTTTTGGTCAATTATTTCGAAACCACATGAATATAACCTACCATATGTTTCTGCTCTTGACATAACTCTTCCTTTACCTTTAGTTAAATAAAAATATAAGTTTTTTAAAATTGGTAATTTTGGGAATACTCTCAAAAAAATATAGTCAAAAAAATATATTATTTTATTTAGTATCGGAGGATATTTTTTTAAAATCGCTGACCTTTTGTTAGGATACGTCACGACCCTACCTATAAATAATCCAGAACTTGGTAAAATTGTATTAACAGTTTCAAAAAATTTATTTATGAAACGAATGTCATTAACTTTTTTTAAATTAAGTATAGAAGAAAATTTACCAAAAGCTAACTTATCTAAATTAATTTTATCTGATGTAGAGGTAAGAAAATTACTTGTTAAAGAAAGATTAAAATACAAATTAATGAAATTTGACAACTTATGATTAGCTCCAATTTCCCTTTTAACAGAATTATAAACAAAACTGTTATTTAATTGTTTTTTTTTATTTTTTTCTAGTACTCGTGAACTTTTAGACTTAAAAATTAATTCTTGTTCATTCTTAATCAATAATACCTCCATAGTAAAGAGTGATTACAATTTTATTCAAATATACCATATTAATTGTATCACAAACTAAGTAATTATACTTAGTCAATTTTAACAACAAAAGTCAATTTTAACAACAAAACAAGTGTGGACTTTTTTATTTAAAACTCATAAACTAATCCAATAGATGAATTTGGCAAAATATCTTCATTACCTTGATATATATCCCAACCAACTATAGCTCCAATATCAATTTTTAACTTGATTTTATTAGCTAAAAGAAAGTTATTTGAAGCACCTAAAACACCATGTATTGTAGAATTATTATAATATTTGTTCTGAAAATAGCCGAAACCCCCATGAAAAATTAATTCATAAACTCTATTCTTGGCATAAGACATCTTTAAAATATTTTTAACATTCAATATACCTTCTACAAAATAAAAGTTATAAAAACGCTTATCTGAATTCTCGATTGTATTAAAGTATCTTCCTTGATAACCAATTTGAATACCAATATGTTTATTTAACAACTTGCCAGTGGATAACTTGTATAAGGGGGAATAATTAGAGCTAACAAAATCTTCACTTTTTATCCCTGACATCTGAAAACCAAGATCTATTGATAACAAATAGGTGTTTTCTTTATAATTTTCCTGAGAATAGGTTAATGTAGCAAGTAATAAAATACCCAACAATAAATTAAACTTCTTTTCATTCATAAAAAAATTAAAGTTTTAATTAAGACTTATAATTTACAAAAAATACTTTTAAATTTTATTTTTGGTTCCACCACTCACCTCACTTTTAGCAAGAGTTATAATCAAACACTTCAAAAAGTATTTAAATGCTTCTTTTTTAAGAGCTGTATTTTCCTATTTTGATGAGAATGGCTTTGATTTGAATAAGTCTTTTCAATAGTTTTTTGTTTGTAATTAGACAGCTTGCATTCTTAATTTATTAGTTAAAAATAAGTACAATAGATGTTAAAAGAATAGAGGCAATTCCTAAAATCTCACTTAAATCTCCAACAAACCCTGCTGATTTCACTTTAGATGTATTAGGATTTACCACTAACACATCATTGGGCTGGATGTTTTGATAAGGGCTATCCAGCCATTCAGATTTAAGCAAATTAATCTGGGTAGTAATAAGTTTTCCATCAGTTTCTCTTATTAAAATCACATCTTCACGATCTGCATTAATTGTTAAACCTCCAGCTAATCCCAAAGCTTGTAAGAGACTGATATTTGTTTCAGTATATGTTATAGTACCTTGGTTTGTAACCTCTCCTAAAACAGTAAACTTCGCGTTTAAAAGCCGAATACTAACTGATGGATTAATCAAGTACCCATTTTTTTCTAAAGAATTTTTCAAAACTTGTTCCAAATCACTGATACTTTTTTCAGAAACCGAGATTTCTCCTAAAACTGGAAATTGAATGGTCTTGTTAGCCGAAACTAAATAACCTTCTAGTTTCATGAGTTCAATATTTTGTATATTCTGATTATTGATTTTAGAAAATCTATTAAATGGCAATACCGCTTCTGGATTCAAAGCTCCAATTTCTATTTTTAAAATATCATTAGGCTGAATAATATAATTGTTAGGAAATATATCAAAGACTGATTGTGTAGAGAGGTCTTGCAGATAATGAATATCTTTTTTAAAAACGCATGATTGTAATAGTACTAAAATGCCTAGGGCTAATACAGATAATTTTGATAAATTTTTCATTATTTTTTATTTATGTGGTTTTTTCATTATTAAATTGTAAAAGCTAAATACTAACTATTTTTATCCTCTCCATAGCCATAGCCGTAGCCATAGTTGTATTTATATGAATAGCTATAACGATAACGATAACTATAGCGGTAACCGTATTTATAGTTGTAACCCGATTGGGGGCCTGCAATCAGTCCGTTTAATACCATTCCAAAGGGAGGAATGTTGGGTTGGTTTTGCAAGTCTTTGATAAAAGGGAAAATAGTTTTATCGGAATGCTGAGCTCTGGTAACATAAACCACCAAATCGGACAGTAGCAGCAAGGGCATGGTATCGCTCACCAGTAAAAGAGGTGCCGTATCAAGTAGAACAACATCGTAGCTTACTTTGAGGATCTCTAATAATTCCTTCATTCTTGGGCGCATGAGCAACTCCGAGGGATTTGGTGGAATAGCACCTGAGAGCAAATAATCCATTTCATTGGGATTCGAACCTTTTGTTATCAAGGTGTCCAAATTAGGAGCATTTTCACTCGTCAAAAAAGTGGAAAGCCCTATAGAATCTCGCTCTATTCCTAACCTATTATGTAATTGTGGGTTTCGAAGATCAGCCCCTACTAAAATAACCTTCTTACCCAATGCTTTATAACTCGATGCTAGGTTATATGAAACAAAGGATTTTCCCTCTCCTTTGATGGTCGAAGTCACGACGATTACATTCCCATTTTCTTTTTTGAGTAAAAAACTCAGACTGGAACGAAGGACTCGTGTGGACTCGGCGGTAATTCCACGAACATCATTTTGGCCTTCTTTTAAATTTTCATCTAAAGGAACTTCTCCCAAAATAGAAATACCTTGAAGCCCTTTTTCCAAATCGTCTCGGGTGTTAATTTTAGTATCCAAAAATTTAATTACAAATAAAACACAAAAGGGTCCAAAAAGCCCAAAAGCAATTGCTATTATGTAAGAAAAAAACACATCAGGAGATATTGGAGAATTGTTGGAGACCCCATAACTTAATACTTTAAGATTGGGTAAAGCAGAAATATAAGATATAGAGGCCTCTTCTTTCCGTTTTAATAGAAAAATATAGAGTTCCTCAACTAATTTAAAGTTTCGGGCGTAAGATCGAAGTGTATTCTCCTTTGTTGGTAATTTAGCTACCTGGTCCTTAGTGTTGCTTTCCATTACTTGGTAGCGGCTTAAAGATACTTCCAAGCTTTTAATATAACGATTCACACCAGTGATAATAGCCGCCCTGGAATTTTCTAATTGCATAGTTAATTGTTGTACCATCGGGCTTTGTTCCGATGCACTCATCAATAAATTATTACGTTGAATGACAACAGTATTGTAGGAGCTTACCAAACTGTTCACATTTTGGTTTTCAACACCAATGTTGGCAGGTAAAATATCAAAATCGGATTGTGCCTCTAATTTTTTCAACAAAGTGTTAGCTATTTCAAGTTGTATCTCCAAACTAAAAGTCTCTTCTTGACCTTTAATGATATTTTCGAGGGCATTTTTAGTTTGAATGTATGGTTCATAAATGTCATTATCCATTTGATAAATGATGGTATTTTCAGAAATAGAATCTATACTTTCTGTCAAACCTTTTAGACGGTTATCAATAAAATCCATACTCACCTTGGAGATTTTACGTTTGTCTAAGACTTGATCTTCTTCCAATACATGTATAAGGGTATTTAAAATGGCCTCATTCCTTTTAGTATTATTTCCTTTATATGCTATATTAATTATTTCTCCTAGTTTGGAGGCCGGCGTTACATTTAAATTCTGTTTTAGCTCAGATACTGCTGAGTTTAAAGAGGTACGGATGAGTTTAAAATTTGTATTTGTAAGAAGTAATGAATCTATTGGTCGTATAACGAAATAATCCTGTTCGAATACTTCTCCTTTTGTTAATGTATGACTTTTTTCATCTTTATATACTGTTAACTTACCATCTTCTATTTCAAATTCTAATTCTAGACTGTTAGGATTTCTTTTAAATTCAATAATTAAAGGGAGTTGATTATTAAATTGTAATTTACTATTGATACTACCAACGATTTTACCATATGTATAAATTTTGGTTTGCAAATTAAGGCGTTGGACCACCTGAGATAAAATATGTTGAGAGGTCATAATATCAATATCATTTTGGACATTGACCTTATCAAGATTAAAGAAACCATCTGCACCAGCTGTTAAGAAAGATGAAGCATCTGAATTCTTTTTTTTAATTTGTATCTGGGCAGTAGTCTGATAAACACGATCTTCATAGCGAAGTTTAAAATAAGTTGCAGATAGTGAGACTAAAATTACTAATAAAAACCAAGGCCAAAAAAAGAGATAATAACTTATTTCTTTTTTTATATCTTGGATAGCTCTATCTTCTTCTTGCAGTTTATTATTGTTTAAATCATTAATCATAGCCTTAATTATTTAAATTGTTTTTATTTTTTTGCTGCTTTTCGTTGATTTAATTTTTTCAAAAACCGTGTGTAAAAATACGACACTTTTCGTCCAAAAATATAATTATTTACTAAATTAGGGTAAAAATAAGGTTTCTAGTAATAATTCTATTTATAATAATTCTATTTAGTTGCTTTCAATATAGCTTCCAAAACACGTAAAGCTGTTTTACCATCCCATAATTTTGGACGATCTGGAGTTCTCTTTAACTGGAGTGTATACTTATATTCTTCTCTAATTCTTGAAATACTATTTCCAACTAATACAGAGGCTCCGCCATTTTTACGCAATGTTATTGGGCGTTCTGTATTCCAACGTAATGTTAAGCAAGGTGTTCCTAAAACTGTACATTCTTCTTGTAAACCTCCACTGTCCGTCAACATTATTTTCGCTCTCGTATTAAGCTTTAACATTTCATGATAACCTAATGGATTTAGTAATATCAATTTGTCGTTTAAAATTACTTCATCCCATAAACCAAATTGTTGTAATTTGTTTTGAGTGCGTGGGTGAATTGGCCAAATTATTGGGATATCTAAACTAATCTCATCGAGCAAGAGTCTAATAATTGGTTCTAAAATTTCTTTTTTATCGACATTTGAAGGGCGATGCATAGTCATTAAATTAAAATGAGATGTTGGAGAATTAAAAATATTTAAATCATTACTTTTTTGCTCTTTAATAATGTTGTCTTTAATAATTTCATTTGCAACTAAATTAGAGGCTTTTACTATATTTGATTCTAAAGTATCAATCATGATATTTCCTACAAATTCAATTTTAGATTCTAAAATTCCTTCATTTTTTAGATTCTCTGTTGAGAGTTCATCTGGAGTTAACAACAAATCTGATAAACGATCTGTAACCAATCGATTTATTTCTTCAGGCATTCTCTCATCTCCTGAACGTAAACCAGCTTCAATATGACAAACTTTTATATGAAGTTTTTTTGCTGCAACTGAGCATGCCAACGTTGCATTTACATCTCCTAAAACAATTACCCAATCAGGTTTTTCATCTATAAGTACTTTTTCAAAAGCGATCATAGTATATCCTACTTGCTCTGCATGTGAGCCTGATCCAATTCCTAAATTAATATCAGCGTTAGGTATATTTAAAGCAGTAAAAAAAGTTTTAGACATCCTATCATCATAATGCTGACCAGTATGAACTAACATATGCTCTATTTTTATCTCTGCTGATTTATTGTGATGAGAAATTATTTTTATGAATGGAGCAATTTTCATGAAATTTGGTCTTGCCCCCACTACAGAGATTATCTTCATATTTATTAATTTTTTTTGAAAGTTGCCATTAAGATTATTTATTTAAATTATTTAATACAATGATTGTTTTACGCATCTAATTGGTTGCCATTAGTTACTAATCTAGCATGATCAAATGCAAGTTTAAGTTTATCATCATTTTCTATAGAAAATATATTATCCAAAGTATCTTTAACTTTATTTCTTTTTAGTTAGCTGGAATAGGTTTTTTTCAAGAAATATTATTTAACATAAAGTAATCTTTTTACTAAATTTTTAAACTTTTGAAAAATAAGCTCTTTGATCCAATAAAAATAATTGTCGTTCCACCTTTGAGGGTGAAAAGTAAACATGATTTGATTTGGAAATTCTTCCTTTATAATAGATTGGATTATATCATTGGTGGTGGAAAGAGATAATTTATAGTTTGTATTAACTTTATCGCGAACACTCACTTTATTTCCATCCCACCTTCTACCTGTGTCAGTTAAGTAATATACATCATTAAAATCAATATCAAAATATGGCTCACCGATTATTCCAAAATCTTTATAATCAACCTTTTTCCACAAATCCTTGGAATCAAACTTAGACATTGGACTACCATGCATGCAAATTGTGGAAACAGGAGCTAACTTTCTTAATTTAGTAAGGTTATCTTCAAAATCATTAATAGCATCTTCATAATTACCTTTACAAAAAGTTAGGTTCTCATAATGATATCCTATTTCATGCCCCATATCACTAATCTTCTTAATTATTCTTTCGTCCCAACTTTCTTTAACGGCTCTAAAATAATAGACCCCTTTAACTCCATTTTGATGTTGTATTTCAGCAAACTTCAATGAGTTTTCTGGCATTAAGTCTACATCATGACGCAGTACTATAGTTTTGTTTTTTGGAGTTCTTAAGAACTCATCAAAGGTTTGAAAATTATAATTTTTCTTAATTAAAGCTTGTAAAAGTTCTGTATATTTCTTTACTGTAAAATCCATAAAATAATTTTAGTCTAACCTGTCAAATCTCACTCCATATCTAGATAAAAATTTTGTAAACTCCTCTCCGATTTTATTTGTCCCTATCCTTTTCTTGGTTTTAAGGTTTAATATCATAATATTTTTATCCCTTTCAGCAACATCAGTTGCTTTATCAATAATCAATAAATTATCGGTGTTAGAAAAAGTATGTAGCTCATTATTTTTAGAAATAAAAATTTCATTAGTAGTTTTCTTACCTTCTATTTTTATGAGAATACTTGTATTTACTTCTGACATTACTACATCGTAGTTATTAAAACTTAAATAGGCAATAAAATCGTTAAGAATATTACTAAAAATAGCAGATCTATCTTCTTCAGATATTGGCTTAGGATAATTTTCAACTAATATTTTAGCTGGAGAACCTGCTGCTAGCACATTTGAAGGCAAATTTTTAGACACTAATGAATTTGCTCCAATAACTACTTCGTTTCCAATTTCAACTCCAGGCATAATAAAGACTCTCCATGGCAACCAAACTCTTTCCCCTAAAGTAATTGGGGCAAAAGTTACTGGAAACCCATCCATTTGAGATAACCAAGAACCATGAGTAAATAATAAACAGTGTCCACCTATACCCGAATCATCACCAATAATAATCGGTTTAGTTGGATTGATAAATGAATACTCCATAATTATAACTCTCTTGCCAAGTTTTAACATGGATTCTGGAGTTTTTATTCCTCCAACTATTACTTTTTCATTAATTCTAGAATCATCACCTATAATTACTTTTACAGTATCAATCATTGTTAATGTACCAATCACAACGTGTCTACCTATATCAATATAGTCAGCTCTAACTACTGATATTAATCCAATTGAGGTATTATCTCCAATACTAACGTTTTTTCCTATAATGACACTACCAATTCCAAAAGAAACATTTTTACCAATCTTGTATCCTTTTGAACGGTATATCATTTTCTTTAAAAAAGAGGGTAAAAATCCAATAAGAATAATCTCTTTTACAGGTATTTTTTTCTTTTTAATTAACATATGACATCTATTAATATAATCGTTTTATAGAATTTACTTTTTTAATAACATTTTCAAAATTCAACCCGACAATCTCTAAATACCACTTTATCGTTTCGTATCTAGGAATATTATCTTTCTCAATAAACTTTAAAGCTTCTTTTCTTGTAATCATTCCTTCTCTTACTTGATTACTTCTAAACGTATCAAACTCAGAGAATCCAGCTGTTAAAAAATAAATATAATTATAAAAGGCAGCTGTCCCATCTCCTATTCTCCAAGTATTCTTGGTATCAACAGACAACTCCCAATTGTATTCTTTAATAATCAAATTATTTACCTCATCTTCATCCCATAAAAAGTAATCAAATAATTGGAAATAACCTGTTCTTTTAATCGCATAACGAGATAAAAACGCTCCAAAAGTGTTGACTAACGACATATTTATATAGCTTGAGTTAAGGCAATAATTCTTGGCAAAGAAACTAATCAATTTCATTTTGTCATTTACTCTTAGCGTGTCAATTCTATCTTTGTCAAAGTTAGGCTTTATTCCACAAAAACCTGTTTTAAAATCTGTATTTTCAAGATAATTAGACCCCCAGATAGCAAGGTCTAAGTTATTTTCTTTACACATCTTATTAGCATAGTAAAAAAAGTATTTGTCTCCTGCCATAAAAAGAGGAATCATACCCAATTCTGGTCTTTTAAGCCATGCTTCAACATTTAACTTAATGTTTCTTCTCTTTTTCTTTATATCTGCAGCGACAATAATATTTTCTATTCCCAACTTACCACAAGTACGAGCAATATTTCTTCTAGCCAAATCAGTTACCATTCCCCAATCATAAGTATACGTAATTGGATTTAGGCCCAGCTTTTCTTTGATGATGTGAACACTATAAGTACTATCTCTACCTCCACTAAAAGGAACAAGAACATCAGGAGATCCATCTTTCTTTTTATATGGCTCAACTAGTGATTTTAATTCGTCAAGGGAATTGGTTCTTTTATTTATTTTATAACCATGACAATAGTTACAAACTCCTTTTTTATCAAATGAAATGTATGGAAATGTTTCAGGTAAAACACATTTAGTACATCGCTTTAACTTGCTAACTTTTTCTTGTGGATGAATTAATAGTTCCCTTTCTTTAGTACTTTCGCTTCTTAACCCTATTGAATTAATATCCAAAACAGCAGATAAATCATTTTTCTTTGTAAAGTTATTGATCTTTATTTCTTTCTTTTCTTTTTTTTCTGAACAAGCTTTTTTTTCTGATTGTATTGCCGTGGAGAAGTTAGTATTCAAAAGAGTAAAGCTATCGATATCTACTGAAAAAATAGTGTTATAGCTTAGTTGAAAAACTTTAAAATCGGGTACAGTACTTTTTAAGTTACATTTATTTATGAAACTATTCATCATCGCTCTTTCTGAAGCAAAGAAAATTATATCTTCTGCTTGTAGTATATATAACGACCCATTATTAGTAGCTAAAATAAATTTATCATAATCATCAAACATAAGTGCAACCGAAGCTGTACCTTCAATAGAAGAAATAGATTTCGCTACAGAGGCTTCAATATTATTCGTTAGATTAAGTTCTTTTCTAATCAAAGCTAATAGAACTTCTGTATCTATTTCATACTCCCTATTAATATCAGGATTTACACACCAAAGTTCATCATCATTTGTAATTATCCCATTATGAATTCCAATAACTCCATCTTTAAGTATTGGCTGATTATTATTAGCATTCAATTGAGTTCCATTGGTAACCAATCTTGAATGACCAAAAGCAAATTTAGTATCTGATGTATGCAAATATTTAAGGGAATCCTTTACATTCTTTTTCTTAAACAATTCTGTTGTGTGAGTATTACCTTTATTGATAATTAACTTGTTATTTTTTTGATCAAACACACAAAGTCCAGAAGAGTCTTTCCCCCTTGATTCAGAGAATTTTGCTAAAGAAGTTAGCGATTTTTCTATAAAAGATTTACTGTACTTCGCCTCTTTTTTTGATATTACTCCAAATATTCCACACATATATTTGTTAATTTATTTTAAATAAGAAATCGATATTAAAAATACTTAAAAAAGTTAATGAAAGAATTATAAAGTTAAATTTCAAAATTTACTTTGATAATTCGGATTATCCATGAGAATTTTTTTACTTTCAGGATAATTATTTACTACCCATGTAAGGAACGATGTTGGATCTATAACATCTTTAAGTAATTTTTCATTTTGCTTCAAGTAAAAATTGTTAGGTGCACTATAAATATTTTTCATCTTTAATTTAATTTCTTCCATCTCAAATAGGTGATAAAGCAAATCGAACCTTTCAGCATCTTTTAAATAACCCATTAGTGGTAAAGTATTTATATAAATAGATGGTGTTCCAAGCATTGCACATTCAGATGCCGTCGTACCTCCTTCGCCTATGTATAATTTGGCAAAATGTAAAACATCATGCAATTTTTCGGGTGGTATGTTAATCTCATACTCTTTTAACTCTTCTGGTAATTTTCCCTCAGAAGAAATAAATACCTTCCCGTACTCCTTAGATTCATTAACTAACTCAATTCTTTCCTTTAAATTTAATCCTTTTTGGCCTATGTCATGAAAAGCTTCCCATGACACAAATCTAAATAAAGTAAATGTTTCATCTTCTGAAATATTTAGTTCCTTTAAAACAGTTTTATCAGGTTTAAATCTATTTTTATGCAGATAAAAAAGCTCCATATAGCCATTAAAACGAAAATGATTACTACCTAAATCATCATAAAAACAACTTGGTGATATAACTAGTGGAGTGATTGGCACGTAAAGTTTTTTATTAAGTTTAGCATGTTCAGTGTCGTCAAAAGAAATGTGTGGAACTCTAAAAATATATGAAATAAAAGCAAGAGGAACTGAGCCAAAGCTTAAAACAATATTAGGTTTATTTTTAAGAAACAAAAAAAGAAATCTAAAACAAGCAAAAATTAAATACAACATTTTACCAATAGCTCCTTTTCCTATACTTCCTTTTCCAAAATCTATATACTTAAAATTATAGGCCTCCAATAATTCAAAAGAAACATCTTTATTTCTGGCCGTAATTTTAACACTATTTCCTTCCTTTTCCATTTCTGAAATAAAATTTTTGAAATAATGAACATTAGCTGGATGAATTATGTCTACAAGTATTTTCATGATTAGTATTTAATATTCATTAAAAATGAACATTTGGTAGATGAATTATGCCTACAAATATTTTTTTCATTTACCTTTTAAAGACCTAAATATTGGTAAAAATAAAAACCTTGTCTTCATTTGTAAATTTGTAAATTCTAAATTATCTCTTTCCCATTTACTATGATTATGAGTTAAATTATTTAAGTTGTTTTTTGTTCCTAAAAAAGACCATTTTTTAAGATATTTTAAATTAAACTTATTTTCAAAATCTTCAGAAGCTCTATTACCAAATGGATAAGAAAAATTACGAACTTTACTACCAATAATGGAAGAAAGTATATTTCCTGACTTAATTATTTCATCATAAAAATCATCATAATTTAATTGATTAAATATCGGATGAGTGTGTGAATGAGATCCAATTTCAAAACCAGATTCATACATTTCTTTTATTTCTGCAATTGAGCAATATGGTTTTTTTTCTATTAAATAATCCTCTAATTTAACAGGCATTATTAACTCCCAAAGTTTATTAACAATTTGTTCTTTTTTTTTCATAGGCCAAACATAAAAGCTCCAATCCAAAATAGTTTGATTATTTCTAATCTTAGGTAAATTGAAATCTAAAGAGACACTATCTAATATTTGTCTTATATTTTTTGTTTTATGTTTTTCAAACAACAAAATTTTATTTCTCCACATTAAATCTCTATTATCGATACAACTTGTAATCATAAAAAAAGTAGCAGAAATACCTTCATCATATAATATTGGTGCAACCTTAGAATAGTTTTCCTTAAATCCATCATCAAAAGTTATTACAAGTTTATTTTCTAATGATTTATTCTCTTCACAAATTTTAAGTGCTTCTTCTAGTTTAATTATTTCATAATGTTTTTTAAAAAATTTAATATGCTTTCTAAATTCATTAATTGATAATGCTTTATTTTTAAAATAATATTCTGGATTAGTATCTGATATCAAATGATAATAAACTATTCTCAAACTTGAACTTTTATATCTGATTATATTACTAAGAAATGAGATTTTCATCTTAAGAAAGAATTTTTTTTAAGACAATAGCGTGCAAATCTTCTATTTTATAATCTTTATTTATATAATTGATAATACAATCTTGTCTTTCATAAATTTTCATCCTATCATATTTATAAAACTTATTCAATTTTATATTATTAATTATCGTCCAGTCGATATTTCTGACAAATTTAAATGACTTCTTTTGAGCTACTCCGTTAATTTCGAAGTCATAATTATCGAAGAATTCTTGAAATGTTTTTACAGCTCCTATAATTCCTTTCATAAATAAATCTTCTGCTTTATCCGAACGTGCAATAGAACATAGATAATGCATCAATATTTCACCTCCATCAATTCTCTCATTCATTTTCATTAATGTACCTCCAGCGAAATTGGGTCTAAAATCTGAAACGGTATGATAGTTTGTTTTAGTTCCATTATAAAAAGGTGAAATACCACTATGATAGTTTAAACATATTCGTGCCGAATTTATAAAATCTTTTTTAGCAATATCTCCACCCAAGAAACAGACTACATCTATATTGTTATCTTTAATTAATTGCAAAGTTTTAGCAGAATTAACTGTCTCCACATGATGGACTATCTCTTTAGGAATTTTTTGATATTCATTCTCATATTGCGAAAAATATTTTTTTTCAGCTATTTTATTTTTTTGATTTAAACCTCCTTTGAAAAATTTGTTGTAAATAAGACCAATCAGCTTAAGCAAAAAATAAAAAAAACCATAATAGAAGATTTTTTTTTGCTTTATTTTCTGAACAAAAGATTGATTAATACCTGTTGGGTGTATAATAAGAATGACATCATTATTAACATATAATTGACTAATCCAATACTTATGATGCAACTTTTTATTTGTAACTAAGGCTATTCTCACTATTCAATGATTTGCTTTTTCCATTCAGAAATGCTTATCCATTTGCCTGTATTCTTAGAATGATTTGATTTATTTAATAGATATTCTTTATATTTCATTTGATCTTCTTTAACATTAAAAGTATTTATGTTTGCTAAACTCACTTGAATTTAAAATTTTAAAAATTATTTCTTAAAATTATACAGATTTAAAGTTAGTTAATTAGTTTTTATTTACTAAAAATTTTAGTCCATACTGATAGAACATATATCCATTATAATCTTTTAAAATTTTCGGTGAAGAAACATTCGAACATGATAATTTAGAAAAATCTAAAACAAATACTTTAGCACTATTTATAATTTTTGAATCTATATTGTGTGAAAAATAACATGAATTTTGATCTGTACAATTTATTGTTGGCTTTTTGAAATGAATAACTAAATTCTGCTTCTTAGATTTAATTTGTATTTCATTTTCGGTAAGGACGTAAGATGCAATTCTTTTCTTTTTAACAAGATATTCCATAAAAGATATAGTGATCTCCTTTATTAGATTATCAAGATTGTCAATGGTTAATTCTTTTTTAAACATACCCATTGGGAAAGTTTTTCGGTCCACCGGTGTGTCATAAACAACAGTGTCGTCCTTCACTTGTTTAACCACTACCGAGCCTGGAAGTACTATTGTATTTGATCCTATTTTAACACCTGGACCAATAGATGTGTTTTGCATTATCCATGTATAACTTCCTACAGATACACCTTGATTTTTAAAACTATACCCATGAGTTACAGGTAAGAATGTTCCATGTGTATTAATAGTGGATCTGGGTGATAGCACTGAATACTTTCCAAATGTGACATCTCCAGCTCCAGTATTCACAATACTTCTTGAACCAATAAGTGCTCGTTCATCCAAAAACAACTTATAATTCCCACTTATGTAAGCAAAACTTGATATTCCACTTCCTCTTTTTAAGTGTAACAATTTAATTCCCGTCACTATTGAAAAAGGCTCTAACCTTGAATTATCTTCAAGAATAATTTTATCAGCCAAAACAATCGAAAATTTGCGCAGCATTGCTTTCTTTGAAATTTGATGTCCAAGTTTATTTAAAATAAATATCCTAATCTTTGTGGGGAGTAAAACACTTAACAAGGTTATAAACTTTTTCATATGTTCTTAATAATGTTCTTTGTCAACAATAAATTATATCTCTGTAAATTTTATTCTTCAACTAGCTCAATCAACCCAGAATCGCGATGATACATAAAAGCAATTTTTCGACCAGAGAATAAAATCGCTTCAATTGGTTTGACTGTTAACATAAAACCCTTTCTACACAATTCTTCTATAGATTTTTCAATATTATTTGTAGAATAGCAGGTGTGATAAGGTATAACGCCATTTTTACTAACAATATTACTAACGGGGCTAGACTCCATGTTATTTGAAACTAATTCTATTGAAGGCATACCTGCTGATTCCAACATACAAAGTCTTACCTTCTGCTTCTTATCCCACACAGTTGTTCCTTTGACGTACCCAAGGGCCTCATAGATTTTAGCTGTTTTATCTATATCCTTACATGCAATTGCAAGGTGATGAAACTTTAATGCCATGAAAATTTACTTATTATTAATGATTTCCATGATTTCTGCAAATCCATTCATTTCGTAAATCTCTTCAGGGGTAAATTTAAAACCAAGTTCGCTTTCTAATTGAGAAATAAATATCAAATGCTGTAAGGAATCCCAATTATCTATATCATCTTTGTTCGTATCAATATTAATATCTTCCACATTACATACAAAAACCTCGGCCATTATTTCTTTAACTTTATTTTGCATACAAATTAACTATTTTAAATTTATCATCTATTTTAAACTTCGTTTTTAAAGTACAAATGTAACTTATTTCTGCTTTAGATTCATCAACAATCTCAAAACAATTGTCATTATAAAATGAAATAGTTTGACTGTTTTTTTTAGTTGAAATATATTTTGATTTAATAGTTGTAATACCTTGATCATATAAATGATTCAGTATATATTTAAGAAAAATATTTTCAATATTTTTTCCAAGAATCCTACAGCTTAATAAATATGAATCAATATCAGCACACTTATTATTCTTATTTACCAAAATAATTGCTGCGCCAGTAATTCCATTATCTCCAAACTTATCTTTAACTCCTAGAGAATAAATAAAATGTCCATTTTCTATAAAATCATTTATCTCTGCCTCGGAATATCTTTTTGTTGTTAAATTGAATTGATTAGTTTTTTGAGTCATCTGCGCGACTCTTGAGACATTAGAGTTTACAAATATTGATAGCTCAATATTTAGATTTTTAATATATTCATCAATAGAACCTATACTGGTTTTCAGCTGATTTCGAAGCGTATTTTCTTTATATTGCTTAGTTTTTTTAGAGTCTTCATCTGTTAATTTATGTATTTGAAAGAACTTAGAATAAATTTTTGTGAAGAAATCAAAAAGTTCAAATGGTTGATCTGGAAAATCTGGAACTTCAACCATTGGGAGTTCTGTTTTTACTCTTTCCCGCTCACGTGGATTGTCATCAATAAACACAAAACTATCTAACCCAATATTTAATTCTTGAGCTATCTCAGCTATATTTTTTGCTTTATCATCCCAATTTGATTTAACACAAACAAAGTCATTTTCTGTTAGAATATTTTCGGGGTGTTTAGCCCACATTTCTTGAACATCTTCAATGTTATTTTTAGAGCAAACGGCAAGCATGACTCCCGCATTAGCTGCCATTTTTATATTTGCTTGAAAATCTCTAAAAGCATTCCCTGGATAATCTCCTCCCAACTTAACGCCATCAATTCCGTCTTCGCCAAGAACCCCCCCCCAGAGCGTATTATCTAAGTCCAAAACTAAACATTTCTTTCTTTTGTAGTTTATTGCATCAAGCTTCTTATGGAACCACTTTTTAAATTGTACTGCTATTTGTGGTTTAACAACCATTTTAGACATATAATAGAATTTCCAATCAATCAGATCAGTAGTAGAAAACCCATTAAAAAAATCATCTATATTGATATTTTTAACTCTACTATCTTTATTAGATAACTTTGAAATTTCTTTACGATAAAATTCAGATGCATCTTCAAAGCTATAATTGGCATTTTCAAATTTAAATTGAACAAATCGAGTACTTAAAGTGAAAATTAATAATGTTTGAGAATCTGACATTTGATTCACAACAAACTCAATTCTATTAATATAATCATCAACAAGTTCTTGTATTTTATTCGTTTCTTTTCCCATCGGCATAAAGTATAACCATATAAGATACTTATTGTTAGGAACTGAGGTGAATTCATCATATCCACTATACAATACCTCAGAAGTAAACAATCCTTCGACCGTCATATTTCTAAATACGTAAAATGATTCTTTTTTGTTATTCATGTTTTTTAAAATATGTGTTATATCTAAACTTAATTTTCAATTATCTGTGAAATAAAATCCTTATAAATATTTACCATAACAGATTCCGTATTATTTGATTCTAACCTTAGAAGTCCTATAGTTTGATCAGTCACAACTTTTGGTATTCGAGGTTTAAATATAGAAACTTCCTGATATTCCTTTTCAATATAATTACAAATTAACTCCCCGGCCATTTTGGAGGAAATATACTCCCACATTCCATTTGGTTGGGTTTCTAAAAATATTGTTGAAGGGTAAAAAATATATTTAATGTGTTGCTTTAATTGTTCAAATACATTCAAAAAACCATCAATATAGAAACTATTAAATAAATGAAATTTATCAAGGTCAAATTGTTTCTTTTCTGATTTACCTATACGAGGTGTCGCAAAATAAAAGAGAAGATCGGGCATTTCACTATTCTTAAATAATTGACATATATTTTTAGGCTCAGCTACATTAAATTGATAACAGCTTGCATTACAAGTAGAGCTATCGTTGATTTCTTGGACAATTCGATCTGCATCTTTAATTCCTGAATTGTATGTAATACTAACTTTCGCTCCTTTAGCTGCAAGGTATTTTGCAGTTATTTCGCCAATACCCCTTGACCCACCTATAATTAAGGCATGTCTTCCCTCCAAATCATTACTCCCATATTTTTCCTTTACTTCTTGAAAAGTGAGTTGCTTCTGTGGTTTTGGTCGCAAAAATGCTTTTATTCTACCTTGTATATTTGATGCATTTATGTTTAAATCGATTAATCCAAAACGCTGATCAAACTTATCTACCTTATATATTAATTCATTACCATAATTATGAGTTTCTGATGTTGAAAGACTAAGCCCTGAATAAATGGAGTTTTCTCCAGGGCATTTCATCCCTACCAATCTTGTTGTTGCAAGAATTATAGAAAGCTCAGATATTACAGCACTTTTGTGTAAGTATGGGAAATTATTTTTCAAATAAATTCTACTAAGCATAAGAGGGGTCTGTCCAGCTACATTTAAACTAAAATCTTTATCCTCCATTAATTCTGGTCTTAATTTAGCTGGTATTTTATCTTGTATAATTATTGGAGCTGCTTTTTGGATAGGTCCTAACTTTATTAAGATCTTTACAAGAATTTTAGAATCATCCATCAAATTAAGCCTATAACAACTATCCTGTTCAGATATAATTTCAACTTTTATATCATGTTCTAAATAAACTGGTGAAATAAACTTAACATCAAGTTCTACTATTGAAGCTTTTTTTGTAAAAGTTTCAAATAAAGCATCCAAACTCCAGAATAATAAATGAATTCCATGAACAATAACCTGACCGTGCATGAATCTTCTTGAAGCTACTTCATCTAGATGCAATGGGTTATAATCACCAGAAAATTCAGCAAATTTGAGTTGATCTTCATAGCTAAATGTATTTTTCTTCATATTCATATAAATATTTTATTACTGTGACATGAAATATTTTCTTTTTCCGCTTTTTAGAACATCAAAATTATCAACTTTCTGAAGAACTATTTTGCATTCCGCCCCTGCATATTTTTTCATTGTCTGAATTATTAACTTATCATTTTCAGACTTGTAATTAGGGTTTTCCTTAATTTGTATCATCAGTTCGAGTTCACCTGTTTGTTTTATGGAATATGCCTCCACATCTATGTCTTTAAAAAAAATTGTAAATCCAGGGCCTGTTAATACATTACCATTAGATAACTCTATAACATCTGAGGCTCTACCATAAACTTTTGATATTACTTGTCCATTGTAATTATTATTATGATTATCATTTGAGATTATAGCACTATCGCCCAATTGATAATTTATAAGAGGCATTGCATAGTTGTATAGATCAGTAACCTGTAAAATACCGCCAGCATCAATACTATTAACTTTTTTACCTACTCTAACTATACTATTATATCCAACATTAAAATCTCCTTCATTAACTTTAAATGCGTTAACTCCTCCATCAGCAGCTCCATAATTATCAATTATATCACAGTTAAATGCTTCTTTAATAATCTTTCTGTAGTAGTCCGTTAGGATTTCTGAAGTAGTGATACATCCTTTGATAAATGTGCTATCAATATTATTATCTAGAGCTGCTTTAGCCAATAAAAATACGGAGGAAGCATATCCATAAATATATTGGAAATTCTTTTTTTTGATATACATCAAATGTTTCTTTGATTCCTCCTTTGACATATTCATTGCATTTATAGGCTTCTTTCCTCTTAACCAATAGTATATGTTGTGTTTCAAAGAGCTTTTATTTCCAGATGGCAAGATAGAACTGCTACCTAATGCAATAAACTTATTACCCATTTTATATCCAATTCTTTCCCAATTGTACCAGTTTACAGCTACAACATAACTCCAGGAACGTTTATCAAGAAGGTAATTAAATGGGTCGCCAGAAGAACCACCTGTATTCTTATCAATATATTTGATACTTGAGATATTAGTTGGAATTAGTTTTTTGTAATTTTCTTTTGCAAGGTCCTTAGTTAAATGAGGAACTTGAGATAAATCTTCTATTGATTTTATTTCATTAGGATTGATCTTGTTAGAATCAAACAAGTCCTTATAGTATATCGTATTGTTATAGGCATGTTGAATAAGGTTTTGCAATTTCAAAGATCTCCATTTTTCAATTTCCTCCTTGTTCCAGGATATCATCTGTTCAATCTCACGATAATATCGAACAATATTAGTGCTCATTAATCTGTCTGCGAGAGGCAGAAATAATGATTTATTGAGTGCAGGTATTAGTTTCTTTCTCATTATATACTACTTTTAGAGGTAGTAAAAATTTTATCAATTTGATTATAGAAATTAAAGTACAAAGATTTTCCATTTTTACTTAACAGATAATTACTCAAAAATGAACGATAATTATTGCTGTCAATTTCAATTCTTTCGTTTAAAATCTTATTAATTTTCATGACAGGTGTTTTTATCCCAATACCAAATTTGGTAAAATCAAAAGGATAGTCTCTGAAAAATTTAGATTCTATTATTAATAATGGTTTGAAATATTTTATTGCATAAAACATTGCCGTTGAATAATCTCCAGAAACAATATCTGCATCAATAACCATATTTGCCAAATTAGCATTCTTATAAAATTCTACATTCTGATTTTGATTAAAATAATTTTCAAATACCCTAAGCTCCTCCTGAGGGTGAATTTTTATTATAAGCTTGTATCCTGCATCATTTACCTGTTCATATAAGTTTTGATAGAACACTTTTTCCTCCTCTTTTGTAATTGGGATTATTCCAACATGTCTTAAAGCACCAGATATATAAAGAAATTTTTTAGATTCAGATTGTATTGGAACATCAGTACTTAATGGCTCTAAAAATGGATATCCTGAAATAACAATATTTTCATTAGGCATATCCATACTTCGATTTAAATAATCTCTATCACTTTCTCCATACACAAACGCTAAATCACAATGGTTGTTCTTCAAACCGTATTTTGGTATCATAGTTTTATCTTTTTCAAAAAACAAATGCCTTGTCTTAGTTATTACGGCGTCATAAAGCACTCGTGATCCAGTATTCAAACATATATTTAGAGCGAAATTAGTATAAAAAAATATGTATTTTTTTAATGATAATAGCTTTCTACTAATTGACTTATCTTGAGATAAAATTTTAGGGTCAAATAAAGAAAAGTCAAGTTGTATACCATGTTGGTAATATACTGTAGTTACGTCTTGTAATTTACAAATTGAAAGAAAAAAAAGATCGAATATATTACCGGGATTTAATGATATCATAACATCAATCTCGTATTTTGAAATTACCAGTTTGTAATTAAGTACTTTGGTTAGATCAACGCAGGTAATATTAGACAGCTCTAATTGTATTTCAGGAGAATAGTATTTGTTAAGGTGGAAAATAAAGAATCTGTAATTTTCATTTGGCACATTATCTATAAATGGTTTTATGTGAGCATTATACGCATTCAGTCCTTTTGAAATAAAACCTATATTAATGTTTTTTACTTGTTCCATCTATTTGTTGAGTAATAAACTATAATTAGAAATAGAATTATTTGATAGTTGCTTCGCAAATTGATAAGCATTTTCCGTAATAGGTCTTGAGCAATTAGGGTTTTCAATAATATATAACATTGTTTTGGATAATTGTTCTAAATTTTTTCTTTGTACAATATATCCTGTTTCTTTATCAAGAACAATATCTTCAACTCCCTTAAAATCAGAAACAATAACTGGTGTTTTGCATATCATTGATTCAAGAACAACATTGGGCATTCCCTCATATCGAGAAAAAAGAATAAGTGCTTTTGCTTTTGCCAAATATTTGTACGGATTTTTTTTATGCCCTAAAAGAACAACTTTATCGTTTAATCCTAATTCCTTGATAATACTAATAATTTTTATCCTCAAAGATCCTTCGCCTATTATAACTAATTTTATGGTATTATTATCACTTATTTTTTTAAAGGCCTCTATGATCCCTGTAACATTTTTTTCTTCAGATAATCTACCTATAAAAATAAAATAGTCGTATGAAATTTCAATTGGCTCAATAGATTTAGTAGTAATTTTTTTAACTAAAAGTAGATTCTGGATGGTTGTAACTTTGTTTTTAAGAATCTTTGGGTTTTTCTTAACAAAACTTTTAGTCATATAGTTTGATTGTCCAATAACCACATTAACATTTCTACAAAGAAAGTTTATGTATATAAAATATTTAACTCTTTTTAATATCCTAAATCGTGAATTAATAAGCTCAGAATCCACAGAAACCATGCGATAAATAATTGATATATTCCTAAAAGGAAAGAACACTTTTGCAAACAAAGCATGATAAGTTCCATTTTTTGCGAAACTTACTATTCTTGAAATATTCTCTTTATATATAATTCTTAGAAGTAGTAAGAACCTATATAAATGCTTTAAGATATTTCTTGTATCGCATTTATAAATTTTAATATCCTCTGTTAACTGCTGCTCTAACCCCGGGTTCGGATAATAATTGTACAGATATAGTATTTTATTTGTGTGAGGTGTATCAATTTCATTTAATATATTTAGCAACATTCGTTGAGAACCTCCAGATGTCAAAGAAAAAATAATAAATAACTGATTACTTTTTACTTTTTTAATCAT
>CENF01206999.1_pt1 | contig 25431 bp, 22 predicted proteins | sample 361291 | NCBI WGS metagenome assembly CENF01 (sample SAMEA2619399, study PRJEB7988) | marine metagenome | isolation source: saline water (ENVO:00002010), including | reverse complement strand
GCTCAAAGAAAAAAGAAAAGAGGTCAAATAACTAAATCTGAATTAGACGATATCAAAGGTATAGGTAATATCTTAAAACAAAGACTTCTTAGAAAATTTAAAAGTATCGGAAATATAAAGTTAGCTGCCCTAGAAGATTTAATGACTGTTGAGGGTATTAATGAGAAAATAGCTACATCTATTAGATCGAAATTAAATAAATGAAATTACTTATTAATCTTTTAACTATATCTAGAATCATCCTAGCATTTTTTATATTCGGTTTGATTATGCAATCAAATGGATACGTTTTAGCATTTTTTCTTTTCATATTTGCTGGCATCACTGACTTTTTAGATGGCTACCTTGCAAGGAAATATGACTTTAGTTCAGTTATTGGAGAAATCCTAGATCCAATAGCAGATAAAATTTTAATTATATTTATCCTTTTTGCTTTAGCTATAAATTTAAGTAGTTATATAGTTGGATTTTTTGCTTCTTTAATTATTAGTAGAGAGATATTGGTTAGTGCATTAAGAGATTATAATTCTAGAAATAATAATACCTCAGCAACGAAGGTAACTTTTCTTGCAAAATTTAAAACAACAACACAAATATTTACTATTAGCTTGTATTTATTTGCACTAGCAATTAATAGCATGCTCCTTCTAATAATTTCAGATTTATTGTTGGCAATCTCAACTATTATTACTTTGTATACTGGATACATATACATATATAATTCTGTTGCAAAAGAACGAGATTAATTAAAAATTTGTCTTTTAACGACATAATGTGCATAAATTAGTTGATATACTTAGCTTTTAGGAGAACTTAATGAAAAATGAACAAATATCATATGCAAAAACTGTATATGGACAGGAAGAGGTTGATGCAGTTGTCAAATGTTTGTCAGAGTCTACTCAAATGGGTAATTATTCTAGGAAATTTGAAAAAGAAATAGCAAAGTTGTTTGAAAAGAAACATTGTTTATATGTTAATTCAGGCTCATCAGCATTATTTATTGGAGTAGAAGCATTTAATTTTCCTAAAGGGTCTGAGGTTATTACACCAGCCCTTACTTTTTCTACATCAATAGGATGTTTGATTAAAAATAATTTAGTTCCAGTCTTTACTGATGTTGAACCATTAACTTATTGCATTGACGTTTCTTTAATAGAAAGCCTTGTTAATGAAAAAACTGTAGCTATCTTAGCTCCAAATTTGATGGGCAATCTTTGTGATTGGCCTGCTATAAGAAAGATTGCTGATAAATATAACTTAGTCGTTATTGAAGATTCTGCTGATACTCTTGGAGCTACCATAGAAGGAAAATCTTCTGGTTCTTATACAGATATGTCTATTACTAGTTTTTATGGATCTCATATAATTAATTGTGCAGGAAATGGAGGAGCTTTAGCAATCAATGATGATAAAGTGATGGAAAGAGCAAAACTTTTGAGATCATGGGGAAGAAGTTCTTCATTATTTGATGAGAAAAGTGAATCTATAGAAAATAGATTTAATGTTAATCTTGATGGAGTAGAGTATGATGCGAAGTTCGTATTCGAAACTGTTGGATACAATCTAGAGGGAAATGAAGTTGGCGCTTCTTTTGGTATGGCTCAATTGAACAAATTGACAGATAACATCAAAACTAGGCAAGAAAACTTTGCAAAACAATGTGAATTTTTTTCAAAATACGATCATTTATTCAGCAATCCAATCGAACAACATGGCGCTAATACTGCTTGGTTAGCATTTCCAATCTTAATAAAAAAAGAAGCACCATTTTCTAGAAGGCAGTTCCAAATATATTTGGAAGAAAGAAATATTCAGACTCGAGTTGTTTTTACTGGTAATATTTTGCGTCAGCCTATGTGCAATGGTATTGAAAAGCGTACTTTGGAATCAGGATACCCAAACGCAGATTCTATTATGGAAAGAGGTGTTCTTCTTCCATTGCATCATGGACTTACTGAAGATATGTTTGAAAGACTGCACTTTACTATTGAAGAGTTTATTTCTAACCATGCTTAAATCTTTTTGTTAAAATCTACTAAGCAAATTGGCTGGATGGCAGAGTGGTCATGCAGCGGCCTGCAAAGCCGTTTACGCCGGTTCGATTCCGGCTTCAGCCTCCAATCAATTTAGTCACATAACAATAAATTTTAATTTTATGAAATAGCTTTTAATAATATTAAGTGTGTATATAATGCATGCAAAAATATTTAATAGGATCTATATTTAAATGAAAATTCTTGTTATGGGATTGCCAGGTTCGGGTAAAACATATTTAACAGAGCGACTAGCTCCTCTCTTGAAGGCTGCTTGGTACAATGCAGATAAAGTTCGTGAAATGGCAAATGATTGGGATTTTTCAGACGAAGGAAGAGATAGACAATCAAAGAGAATGAGAACTTTTGCTGATTTTGAAAAAAGCCATGGAAGGTTTGTGATATGTGATTTTGTATGCCCAACAAAAGAAACAAGAAAAAATTTTAAAGCGAATATAACAATATGGATGGATACAATTAAAGAGGGAAGATTTGAAGATACAAATAAACTGTTTCAAAATCCTAAGAATGTAGATTTCCACATCACAGAGTGGAATGATAAAAATCATATCAACATAGCATACGAAATAAAGGAGAAACATGTTTAATTGGAAGAAGCCAACAGTACAAATGCTTGGAAGATGGCAGCCATGGCATGATGGTCACCAAGCTTTATTTAAGAGGTGTTTAGCTAAAACTGGACAAGTAATAATTCAAGTTAGAGATGTTCAAGGAGCTTCTGGTGGAGATGGTCAAGACGACAATCCTTTTAGCTGGGACCATGTATGTGAAAATATTGAATCAGGTCTCATAAAAGATGGTTTTAAAAGAGGTGTGGAATATGAAATTATGCTAGTACCAAATATTGTGAATATTACATATGGAAGGGGCGTAGGATATAAATTTGAAGAAGAGGTTTTTGATAAAGAAACACATGAAATAAGCGCAACCAAAATTAGAAAGAAGATGAGGGAGGAGGGCGGCTTATAATTTATTCACCAATGTTTAAATCGATATCAATTTCTTATAACTATCTCTAATTGTATCGTCTAAATTATATTCTTGAGATAATATTTTTTCTTTCTTAATCCTATCAAGATTAGGTATGTAATTTGATCTAAGCTCAGTTTTCTTTAAATTATTAACAGTAACATCTAAACCCCCAAACTTACTAAATTTATTAGCTAATTCAGAAATAGATATTTTTTCATCAGATCCAATATTGTAGATTTTCTGATTAACATCTCTTAACAAAAGTTCTTTAATAGTGGATGCAAAATCTCTTTGATCTATGAAGCTTCTTAAGGATTTTCCATCAGAGTTAAGAACTATACTTTTTTTATTTAGCAAGCTATTTAAAAAATTACCAAATGCAAAGTGATTTGTAGTGGGTATGTGCCATCCCGCAACCGCAAATATTCTAGTAATTACATAGTCCAAACCATTAATTTCAGAATTAGCTTTACAAAGCTCTTCACAAAGAAGCTTAGTATTCGCATAGGTATTTGCAAGATCATTAAATTTAAGATCTAATTTAACGGTTTCGGATTTATTTTTATCTTTATATACAGCACCTGAACTTGCATACAAGTACTTAACCTTTACATTTTTATTTGCCCAAACCAATATATTATTAGATGATTGGATCATTTGAGACATCCAGATTAGCTTTTCAATTTTAGGACCATTGGTTGAATCAGATGCAAAGTTGATAGCATAATCACACTCAACCTCTAACCGAAGAAGGTTTTGAAGATTGTTAACATCATATTCTTCAATGTGAAAATTGCTACTTTTTATTTTAGAAAATAATAATTTTGCCTTATGTTTATTTCTTGTAATGACATAAATATGGTTATTATTTTTATTAATAAGATTATCGATTAAGGACCTACCCAAAAAACCGGTTCCTCCAAAAATCACAAATTTAAGTGGATCTCTCATATTACGTATTAATAATGTCTTTATTTATTTTAGCACCTATAAAACTTTCAAGATTTGAAACTAGTATTGGGTCTTTGTTTATTAGGTTTTCATAATCAATTTCAAGAAAATCTTTATGAGATTCTTTAATTTTACTTATGTTCTTTAAGTATGAACTAGAAAATTCATTATATGTAATAGGTGGTATTTTTAAATTAAAATGATTAGAGGTCCATGAAAATTTACTATACTTTTTATTAGTTAGAAATCTTGGCCCATAGTGTCTTTTCAAAGAATTTTTATGAGCCTTAGCACCTCTTTTGACAATAATAATCTTATTATTTACGAAATCGTATTCATTAATAGTAAAACATAATCTTGGATCTTTAACTATCAAACCCTTAGTAATTGAAACTGTATCTGAATATTTAGATAAATATTTTTTAATACCAGTCTCATTATGAACACCAAATTTTTTATACCCTTTAAACCATTTTCCACCAGGTAGCATTCTTGTTAATCCCCATATATCTTTCTCAATGCCTGTATATTTTTTTATATTTTGATTGAAATCATTTGGAATTTCTAAATTTCCCTTAACTATATCGTATGCAAATTTAAAATTATTTGTTAGAAGTGATCCTTTTTTTATAATAGATTCGGGGGGGTATAAGAAACTATGCTTTTCCCCAAATAAGATACGAATAATTTGATCATTTAACATTGTTAGTCTCACTTCTTCATAATAGCCCCCTTTATTAAATGGAGATCCTCCAAAAAACTTTGAATCATTAAAAATAGATGGATTATAACCAGCATCAATACATAGATTAGCTGTTAATGATGTCCCAGACCTAGGCATGCCCAAAACTATTAATGATTTAGGAAAATTCATTACTTAGTATTTTCAATATTTTTTTCTATATTATTATAGAAACTATCCCAAGCTGGAGAACAGTCAATAAGCGAACCACTTGATATAGATCCATCTTTATTCATTTTTGGTGACAATTTTGGGAATGATTCAATATTTTCTCTTGTAAAAACCTCAAGTATTGCTGGCTCTTTAAGGTTTTCCCATATATTTTCCACCTCAACTTTAAATTTTTTATTTGAATTTATACTGAAATACTTAAGGTCATATGAAGCACTTAATTTCCTAAGATTTGGGAATTTAAGCCCAGAATCTTCGTCAACAAAGTAGGCGTTACCAAAATATTTTTTTAGACTTCTCCTCATGGAGTCATATCCTCTATTATTAAGAATTGCGATAAGAATTTTTCTATTTTTATATCTTGAAATTGAGGCAAGTTCTTGAATATTAAATTGAAAACCACCATCTCCAACCACGGTTATTATTGGGGCATTTTTATTACCCTCAAGAGCGCCTATAATACTAGGAACCGCAAAACCCATACTTCCCAATCCAGGAGAATTTAAAAAGATTTGATTGTTTGAAATTTTGTAATTCAGAAAAGAAATTTCTGCAGATCCACCAGAACTTCCTGCAATAAAAACATTTGTTTTTAAATTAGAAATTTCTGAAACAAAATTAAATGGATCTACTAGTTTTTTAGAATTTTTTGAAACCATTTCATCTTGGCTCTCAATAAAAGCTTTATGCATTAATTTTGCCCATTCAGCAAACTTTAAGTTATTTTTTATGAGAATCTTATTTAAAATTTTAAGTGCTTCTGCTCCATCATAAATAAATTTATTCATATTATGGAAATCATGCTTCTTCAGTTCATCTCTATCGTTATCGATAATTACAAATTTCTTATCTTTGAGTAATTCTTTTGTCTGATATCCGAGTTGAAGAGGGTCTAATCTAGAACCAATTATGATAATTAAATCAGAATAATATAATGAAGCATTTGCAGCTCTATTACAAAAATATCCAGGTAAACCACAGTAATTCTTGTTATTATTTGAAAGCATGTCTTTAGATGTCCATGTCAAAGTGATGGGTATATCATTATTTTTTGAAAACTCTTTTAGAGCCTTTTTACCTTCATTATTTCTTAAACCCCCACCTATAAGAATAGAAGGTCTTTTTGATTTTTTTACGAGCTTCTCGAGAGCTTTTAAAAGCTTATTATTATCTTTTGTACGTTTTTTTATAGAAAAAAAGTTATAAATATCTTTAGATGAATTATTAATATTCATTCTTTGCAAATCTAAAGGAACTTGAATTATCTTGGGCCCAAAGTCAGAGTAGTCTTGAAATTTAATAAATTTATTGATTTGATTAACTTTAGTTTTAGAATTTATTTCTAAAACCTTAGAAATATTTCCAAACAATTTTTCTGCAGATACCGCTTGAGGTCCGTATATGCGTAAACTTGGATGCTTTAAATATTTTGATTGAGCTTGTCCTGATAAAATTATCATTGGAATTCTATCAACATATGCGCTAAGAACCCCAGTCGATATATTAGATAATCCAGGACCTGCTGTGACTAAAACCACCCCAACTTTTCCAGAGGTCTTATAATATGCTTCTGCTGCAATTGTACAAGCCTGTTCATGAAAACATGGCACTAATTTTAATTTTTTTGATTTTGAAATCGCATCAACTAAATGGAATGCAGCACCACCAGGAACATGAAAAACTGCCTCACAACCAGATTTTTCTAGCGTTTTGACTAGAAATTTATTTAATAACATTTACCATCCTAAATTTCTTAAATTTTTTAAAGCAGTTTTAAATCCACTAAAATCGTTGATGTGCCCTTGCCAAATCTCAGGTATATATTCAAATTCATGATTAGCCAATGAATTCTCAAAAATAGATTTAAAATTAATTTCTCCATCAAGGATTTGTAAGCCTTCTCCATCAAGACCATCAGCATCAGCTATATGAAAATATTTTGAAAAAGGTATTATATCTTTTGCATACTGATCAAAAGGTATTTCTAAGAATTTTGAAGCAAGAAATGAATGTGAATAATCAATGCAGAACATATATCCAGTTAGTTCATTCCATTTTTTAAAATCTTCAATTTTCACAAAAAGATTATGATATCTTCTTCCACCGAGATGCCAGGGAAAGGGTGGCATTGATTGAATTACAGGATTAACAATTCCAAAATCAATTTTATTAAAGCTATTGTATAAATTTTCAAACATTAATGGTTTCAAATCATCTGATAAAAAATCATCACTACTGTGTCCACCTGGATTAATTACTAAGTCAAGAGAAGTATTCTGAGCGCTTTCTTTATAGATTGAATGAGCAACCTCAACAGTTCTTTTCATATAATCTATTGATAGGTCCCTAATTTTTTTATCATTGACAGCTAAATCAATTATAAAGTTTTCTGCAAATAATTCAGGAGCATGAACTTTTGCACCTGTATCTTTTATTTTTAATTCATCAAAATTTTTATAATTTAAGTCTGAGTATGTGAGATGAAATTCAACAAAGTGAGGTTTAAAGGTAGATATTGCAGCATTCACATCTCTAAATCTAACAGGAATTCCCCATTTGCTATTAATTGGGATAGCATCTGTTAACTTCCAGTCATCACTATCTTCAAAAAAGAATGAATCGAATATTGGTTGGTGAGATTTAACATCACATAGAATTTTCCTATTCTCGATAAATTTTAAGCTAGAGCAAGGTATTCCAACACCAGGAGATTTACATATAAAATCTTTACCTAAAGCAATTTGGCCTTTTTTTAAATCTTTTGCAGCATAAAGACTTTTTGATAGGTTTGATCTATTCATGATCTCTCCTTGAGATAGCTTTTTCTCAGATACATCAATAGGGCCAAGAGTTGAATATATTTTAGAACCTAAGTCGCAAAGTTCTTTGAATTCTTCAAATTCTGACGATGCATTATGATCAGGCCCCTCTGCTTCTCTATTCCAAGTTAAATGTTTTTCAATAACACTAGCACCAAGTGAAATTGCTGCAATACTACCTGCAGTCCCATTGTCATGAGAAGAATATCCAACTATACATCCTGTAATTTTTTTAAGATGTCCAAGATATCTTAAGTTCAAAGATGTTATCTCAGCAGGGTAAGAAGAAACACAGTGAAGAATAACGATTTTGTCATTAAATAGCCTTGTAAAATTAATCGCAGATATAATTTCATCCTCATTATGCATTCCAGAAGACAGTATTAATGGAAGTTTAGTTTTTGCAACCTCTTGGATTAATGAAAAATTCAATAGATCTGCACTAGCAATCTTAAATGCAACTGGATTTAAAGTTAATATCTCTTCAAATGCATTTAAATCAAAAGGAGTACAAATAGGCTCAATATTTTTTGATCTTGCATACTTAAATAATTTTTCGAGTTCATTTATTGTGAAATTAACTTTTTTAAGATGGTCTATGGTACTTTCTGTACTTAGTTCTGAATTTCCATCAGAGGATTCAATATAAGTATCTTTTAAAGATCTATGTTGAAATTTTACAAAGTCAGCACCACTATCCTTGGCTTGGTCTATTAAATCTTTTGCAAGTTGAACACTTCCATCATGATTTACACCAATTTCTGCAATTATAATCGGAGGATAATCGTGGCCAATAATTTTATCACCTATATAAATTTCAGAGCTAGGGGATCCTCTAACTATCAATGAGGTAACTAGTTTCTTATTATTTAAAACAGGAACTAATAGGTGGTCACAACCTTCTCTTATTTCTTCATCTTCCTCCACTGAGAAAAAGTCTTCATTACATATTTGTGAAACTTCTAAGTCACTAGCTTTTAAGATATCTTTTCCAAGAGTAAATGAAATTTTTCTTTTAAAATCCCCAGTTGTTACAGATCCATATACTTTTTTATTATCAGCAACTATTAGAGTTTTTTCTCTGTTAGACATTAATGCAATATAGGCATCGTATACTTTTATATCCGGACTAATGATATAGGAATTAAACTCATTTGAACCTTTCTTAATTTGCATACTTTGAAACCTCAGCAACACTCTTTGCACCAAAACCATTACCGATGGCTTTTTCAAAATATTTAATTACTTCGTTAATCAATTCGTTTGTTCCAAACTCTTCTTTGTAGTAGATTAAATCTTTATATGCATTATTTATACTAAATTCCATTGCCCCTTTATTATCATTTTCATAGTAAGGTTTAATTGCATTAAGAATATCAGAAAATAATGGCCCCGCTGACATCACATTAACAAGATTATTAATTTCTATATTTTGATCATTAGCTACCTGTAATAGTTGACCAAAAATTAAAGTCACAGCTTGCCCATAAAAATTATTTATGAGTTTTATTTTTGTGCCTTCTCCAATCTTGTCAAGATAGAATTGATTTTCAGAAATTGTTTGAATGATTTGGATACATTCATTAAGCTCGTCCTTTTTAGCGCTAATAAATAAGTTTAATTTTCCTTCTCTAGCATGTGCCGGTGTTCTTCCTATTGGCATGTCAATATATATTTTGTCTTGTTTTAAAAATTGATTAGATATATCAATACAGTTTGATGGTTTACCTGTTCCCAAATCTAAAAAGTATTTAGGGAGTTTTTTAGATGAAATTAACCCCCCATTTTCAGAAAATATTATTTTATTTAAATTTTCTATTGTATCTACGCAAAAAATTATAATATCTGCGTTGGCGCCAACTTCACATGGATTGCTCATGACTGAGAACAAGTTATTCTCAATAAAGTCCATATACCTTCCTCTTTTGGTTGATATTACTTCAAAGTTCTTTTTAAGAAGCCGATGCGTTATTGCAGCACCCATATCACCTAAGCCAAATACACCTATTTTTTCCATATTTTTATATGAAATTAGAAAAAGGCTGAACATTATCAAAACCTTTTGAATTCAAATTACTTATAATGTTTTCTGTTGAACTTCTTGCAAAAACTATTATTGGAGTGCTTTTTTCTGAATTGTCTAAAACGCTTTCATTTTTCAAGGGAAGACCATTACAAGATTTTGTCTTATCGAATAAATAGTTATCAATAATATGAATAATATTATCGTTCTCAAGGCCAGAGTCAAAAAACCCCAAAAGAAGTCTGCCACCACCATATATTATTATTTCTTTATCTTTTTTAAATTCATTAATTTTTTGGCATGCGCTAGAAAATATTTGGTTAGTTAATTCCATCTTTTTATAGTAATCTAGAACATTATTTTTCTGTATTTCAATTTTAGAATCAGAACCCTTTATTTTTGTTAATTCAAACTTCGCATCAGATCTTTTTTTTCCAACAACAGTCAAATTAAATGGATCAGACGAAACAACATCTATTGAAATGCCACAGTGAATTAAAATATTCAATACATCTTCTAGCATAAAATTGTACTTATGTTTTTCAACAAAATATTCTTCAAAAATATAATCTTCAAAGTTAATATTTTCTGAATTTGGTAGATCTAAAAAAAACGTAGCCCCATCATTCATCATCGAAAATATTTTTTTCATATGGTCTTTTACAGAATCCACATGTTCAAGGGTGTGAACTGAATATATAAAATCAAATTTTATATCTTCTTTATAGTCTTCGGTATAACTTTGGATTATCTCAGGTGTTCCATTATCAATATATGATTCAAAACAAATTGGATCAGGTTCACAACCTCGATATTCAATCTGAGGGAATTTTTTATTTATATATCTTCCAAAATGACCACGATTTGCACCGTCATCAAAAACAATTTTTGGCTCTGATTGAAGTAAAGATTTTTCTAATAAATCTTTATGAGCATCAAATCTTAATCCTTTTCCATGCCTTATATTACCCCACATAGCTCCCTGAGCTGCCTCAATATGTCTTTCTCCAGAAAATCTCAAAGAGTGGGGATCTTTTGTGGCATCATAATCCGGTGATTCCACTAATTGAAGAATGCTGCATTGATTGCAGACGCAAATAGCATTTCCTCTATTACTACCTGGTATTTTAAAAATTTCTGTAAGCGACCCATCACAAATTCCACATTCTACTACCATGATGTATATCCTCCATCTACAGTTATGCTTTGACCGGTAATGTATGAACCATCTTCAGAGCATAATAAATTAATTGTTCCATATAAATCTTTTAAATTAGCCATTCTCCCCAATGGTGTCCTCGATGTAAACCACTCTTTAAATCTTTTACTCTGATTTGCTTCAATCCCACCAATTCTTATTGAATTAATTGTTATACCATTTTTTCCATACAGAGCTGCATAGTATTTTGTTATACCTTCAAGTGCGTGTTTAGAGACCGTATAACTTAAAGATTTCGGTTTATCATAAATAGGGTGAAATGGACTTCTTATTCCGTACAATGAAGCAAAATTAATCACGCCTTTAAGATTATTTAAATTTTCTTTGCTGTACTCAATAATACGGCACACCGACTTTACATTGATATCAAAAAATAAGTCCATGTTGTCTAAATCAGTTTTTGTTGAGTCAAGTGAATCATATTCATCTACGTGATCATTTATACCCGAACAATTCACTATATATTCGATATCAGATTTTGATTTAAGATATCTTTTAATTGATTGTTTATCTCTTAAATCAAAATTTTCACACATATCAACTTTAGTTAACTGCACATTTTCTGTGTTTTCAAAGAAATCTGACACACCTTTACCAACAAGACCATTTGATCCAATTATAAGCACTTTCCTCATTTTTGAACTTCCTTTAGGATTGATTTTGAATCTAGATTATGAAAACTCAGCACCTCATCATTAGCCCCACATTCTGGCAAGTCATCAATGCAAGTCTCCTTTAGGCCAGCAATATTAATATTTGATTTTGATATTTTTGTAGAAAGTTGGGAAGCAACACTTCCTATACTTACTGTTGTTTCATAAATGTGTAGATTCATTCCTTCTAGTTTTTCTACAAAACTATTTGAAATATTATTTAACCATACAGCAGCATAGACTGCTAATTCGTCATCTGAATTCAACTCTTGAATTATTTTATTAATTTCATGTAATAAAATCGCACCTTGTATTATTAAAACTTTTTTTGTTTTATTTGATATTGGCTTTATTTCTACCAAATCACCATAATTAGGTAATTCAAGATCTTTATACTCGTCAATTTCAACATCACAATTAGCTATTCTTATGAAGAACGGATTATTAATTTTTTGTTGAAAATCCAAAAATTGTTTTAACATTTTTGGTGAAATAGGCTCAAATACTCTCATAAATGGCATAGACCCCATTAATGCCAAATCTCTCAACATTTGATGTGAATGACCTGGTCCTCCGGGGATAGGCCCAGCTAATGCACCAATAAATATTCCCTTTCTTTTTTCCGAACAAAAGTTAAATATTTGTTCTTGCGCTCTAGTTGTAAGAAAACAAGAAAAACTATGACACCATGGTATTAAGCCTCTAGATGATAAGCCAGATGCAAAAGAGACCATATCTTGTTCTGCTATTCCAAACTCATAGAATTGATTTGGATGATTTCTTGAAATCTCTATCGATCCAGCATCTTTCAGAAGATCTGCATCTAGTGCAATATCAATATCTGACTGATTAAAGTGCTCTAATAAATATTTTTTATATGATTCAAGAATATTTGTTTTATCTTTTTTGGATGACTGGAGCGACTTTTCCTCTAGAATTGATTTCTTTGGAATATTTACCTTAAATTTTGTACACAATTTCTCATGAGCATCTACTAAAATATTTAGTGCTTTTTCATAGTCTTCTCGAGTCATTGCGCCAGCATGATGTGGGTATAATTCAAGACTATTATCAAAACTTGAGCTTTCAGCAAATTTAATACCCTTACCTTTTATTGTATTCGCGCATACAAATGTTGCCGCCTTTTTTTTCTTTGAAAAGTGCTCATCAATAACTTCATTAAGCATATTAAAGTTATGGCCATCAATTTCTTTATATTCAATGTTAAAAGATTTAATTTTCTCTTCTAAATTTTTAAATGACTTAACATTATCAACCCATGTGTCTGACTGTATGCCATTAGAATCCATAATTATCAAAGGATTTAAGTGAGGATTATTCTGAAGATACATTAAAGATTCAAAGTTTTGACCTTCTTGAAATTCGCCATCTCCAATTATTAAGATAATTCTTGAATTTTGACCAGAATAATCACCTGCACTTATCCAACCGTTTGCTTTACTAATACCCATTCCTAAAGATCCTGTATTGAAATTAACTTTAGGCATTTTGACATCTGGATGACCAGAGGGGCCTTCAATTCTGCGCAAATTTTTAATAGAAAAATCCTTCATTTGTCCAAATGCTTCGTAACAAGCATATAGAGCAGGAGCATCATGACCTTTAGAGGAAAAAAAATGGGTTTCCTTTTCTGGAAATCGGTTTAAATACATTATTGAACTTAACATTATTTCTAGTGCTGACAAGCTTGTACCTAGATGACCACTTCCAGCTTTTTGAATTGAACATAGAATGTTAATTCTTAACATGGAGGAGATGATTGATTGTCTTTCGGTTAAGTTGAGGCCTTCATTTGATATAACCTCATCAAAAGATTTTGATGAAAAGTAATGATATTGCATGTTTTTAATCTACCAAATTTTCCAAGGAGCTCTACCTTCAGAATAAAGATCATTTAAAATACCTTTTTCTCTTAAAGTATCCATTGGCTGCCAAAATCCCTCATGTTTATAACAATTTAATTGTTTTTCTGAAGTAATTGTTTTTAAAGGAGTGTCTTCCCATGGCATATCATCACCAGTAATATATTTGAATATTTGAGTATTTAGTACAAAAAAACCTCCATTAATCCAAGTATCCCCTTTGGCTGGCTTCTCTTGAAAATTAATGACCTCATTTTGATCATTCATTTCAATAGCTCCAAATCTACCAGGTGGATTGACTGCGGTAACGGTAGCAATTTTTCCTGACTGTTCATGAGATTCTATAGATTTTTTAATATTTATATCGCCCAGACCATCACCATAGGTAAATAAGAATGTTTCATCGTTCTTAAATAGACTCTCAAGTCTTTTTAACCTTCCTCCAGTTTGAGTATCTTTGCCAGTATCAATACAGGAGACATTCCAGTCCTCAGTATCATCATTGGAGACCTTATATTCTTTACTTTTTAAATCAAATGATATGTCAGCATTATGAAGAGGATAATTATTAAAGTACTCTTTTATGTAATAACCCTTGTAACCCAAGCAAATTATAAAATCTTTTATTCCATAGCTTGAATATATTTTCATAATATGCCAAAGGATTGGCATTCCGCCTATCTCAACCATTGGTTTTGGTTTTGAATGAGTCTCTTCTGATAATCTAGTCCCAAGTCCGCCAGCCAAAATTATTGCCTTCATGCGCACATTTTACCTCTTAATGAACATTTAAAAAACCTATTCAAAAAGAAAATTTTTATATGAAATTTATGATGTAGCAGATTTAGATAAAGCTTGAAATTTGATCAACAGTGAATTGGTACATGTCTTTATTTTTCTTGTAATAACTCTCATACCAGTCAGCCGTGAAAGCAATAGTCTCGTCAATTGTCATTGCAGGTTGCCAATTTAATAAATTTAAAGCTTTTGCTGAATCTAACTTTAAGGTTGATGATTCAGGTGGGTTTTCATTATCATCGATTTTAATTGAAACATTTTCGTCACCCCAATTTGCCAAAAACTTTTTAACAAGACTTTCAACATTTAACTCATTTTCTTTATTCGGACCAAAATTGAAAGCTTCAAAAACTTCATCCTTGCCTGCATTAAAAACACCTAGTCTTAAATATCCAATTATTACATCAATTACATGTTGCCATGGCCTAATTGCATTAGGACTTCTTAATAAAATATCTTTTTTATTTACAATTGCTGAAACTATATCAGTCACAATTCTATCTTTGCACCAATCCCCACCTCCAATTATATTTCCAGCTCTTGCTGTACAAATGTCAAGACTATTTTTGTCGTTAAAAGAGAGTGCATATGACTTTACTACGATTTCAGTGCACGCTTTTGATGCGCTATATGGATCTTTACCACCCATAGCATCAAATTCATTGAAATTTTTTCCATCTTCATTATTTTCGTAACATTTATCAGTAGTTATTGAGATGAAATTAACTTTCTTTTTAAGAAATGAGCATGCATGAAGTACATTGAGAGTTCCAATTATATTAGTATCAAATGTCTCAATTGGTATTCTATAACTTTCACGAACTAGTGGCTGTGCAGCTAAGTTAAATACTATGTCTGGCTGGATATCCCTTATTATATTTTTGATTTTATCAGCATCATTAATATTGATGTAATATTGTGAAATTTTTTTTTCAAGTTGAAGTATTTCAAATAAATTCGGGTTTGTATTTGCTTTAAGACTTATACCATAAACTTTTGCACCAATATTATGAAGTACTGTGCTCATCCATGAACCAACAAAACCTGACGATCCTGTTATTAAAACTTTTTTATTTTTGTAGTAATTTACCAATGAAAATATCTAAACAATAAACTTATATTTAAATTATAATTCATTAATATGAGTATTGGTTATAAACTAGCATGAATTTAGAAGTAATAATTCTAGCAGGTGGTTCTGGCTCTCGGCTTTGGCCTGTTTCAAGATCTATGAGACCAAAGCAATTCTTAAATATTCATGATGAAAGCAGCATGCTTAGCAACACCATTTCCAGACTAAGTCTCCCTAACATGCATTCTATAACTGTGATTTGTAATGAGGAGCATAGATTTTTTGTTTCTAGTCAGCTTGAAGGCATTAATTTAGAAAAAAAAATTATTACAGAGCCAGTGGGAAGAAACACTGCCCCTGCAATTACACTAGCAGCATTATCTAATGCAAAGGAAAGATTAATGCTTATTCTTCCAGCTGATCACGTAATAGATAATATTGATAAATTTAATCAAATATTGATTCAAGCAACCTCAATAGCAAATAATAATAAGTTAGTAACTTTTGGTATTGTTCCAAACGAGCCCAATACTGGATATGGTTATATTGAAGCAGGTGAGGGCGATAATTCTTATTTCAATGTTAAAAGTTTTCATGAGAAACCATGTCTTAATAAAGCAAAAGAATATATTCAAGATGATAAATATTTTTGGAATAGCGGAATGTTCTTATTTAATTCAAAAAAATTTATTAGCGAGATCAAAAAGTACAGAGAAGATATTTATTTGGCTTGCAAACAATCTTTAGATAAAAGTAATTTTAAAGACCCCTTATTAAAAATTGATGCTGATTCTTTTATAAAATCTCCAAGTGAGTCCATTGATTGTGCTCTCATGGAGAAAACAACTGATGCAGTTGTTATACCAATGGGAATTTCCTGGAATGATGTTGGCACATGGAAAGCTTTATCTGAAATTAAAGATAAAGACTCTAATGGAAATACATTAGAAGGTGATATATATGTTAGAGACACAAAGAATACTTATATTCAAACTGAAGATTCTCTAGTTGCAGCAAGCGGCATTGAAAATTTAATAATTGTTAATACAAAAGATGCTCTTTTAGTGTCCTCAAAAGACAGTAGCCAGGATGTTAAAGAGATTGTTGATTCACTAAAAAATGATAACAGACAGGAGTACAAACTTCACAAAAAGGTTTTTAGACCATGGGGGTCTTATGAATCATTAGTTATTTCTGATGGGTATCAGGTAAAAAAATTAACAGTCTACCCCTTACAAAAACTAAGCGTTCAAATGCATTACAAAAGATCAGAGCATTGGGTGGTTGTTAAAGGAAAAGCAAAAATTACAAATGGCAAGGAGATATTCACACTTCAGAAAAATGAATCAACCTATATACCAGTTGAAACTGTTCATGCTTTAGAAAACCCCTCAAATAAAGAAGATTTAGAAATTATTGAAGTTCAGACGGGAACTTATTTTGGAGAAGATGATATTGTACGTTTCGAGGACAGATATGGCCGGATTGCAGAAAACAAAAATAATGAATAATTTGAACCTCAACCTATTTTTATAATGAAAGTAGGAATTATTGGTTTTGGTTTCGTTGGCAAGGCTTTACGTAACGGCCTAAAAGATAATGTTTTGTGCATTGAAATAGATCCGAAACTAAATACAGATATTAAAGATCTCAAAAATTTTAAACCTGATATAGTTTTTATATGCTTACCAACCCCAATGAATGATGATGGTACTCAGAACATTAATATAGTCAATAATGTTATAAGTGAACTTAATAAATTTGATTCAAACATACTAATTGTTCTAAAAAGTACAATATTACCAAAATATATAGATCAGATTTCAAAAATAAGCAGCAATGTAGTTATCAACCCTGAATTTTTAAGGGAAAGTTTTGCTGATGAAGACTTTATTAATTCTAATATAGTTGTTTTTGGTGGAAGAGAGAGCAATTGCAATCAATTATCATATTTCTATGAAAATCATACTAATTGTATTTGTAGGGAATACATTGTTACCGATGCTGTGTCAGCGTCTCTTATAAAATATACAATCAACTCATTTCTTGCTTTAAAAGTAATATTTTTTAATGAAATGAAATCTGTTTTTGATAATTTAAATTCAAAGACTGAGTGGTTAGATTTTACAAATGCTCTATCAAAAGATAAAAGAATGGGCGATTCACATATGAATGTACCAGGTCCAGATGGGCGATATGGTTTTGGTGGACCTTGTTTTCCAAAAGATGTAAGTGCTCTTGTAGAGTATTCTAAAGAAATCGGTTTTGAATTAAGTTTGCTTAAAAAGGCAAATACTATTAATAATAATATTAGAGCAAAGTATAATAATCTTACAGATCGAGAAAAAGAACAAAATATTAAATACAATACCTATAAAAAGGAGTAATTTAAAAATATGCCCGAGTGGTGGAATTGGTAGACACAAGGGACTTAAAATCCCTCGATAGAAATATCGTGCCGGTTCAAGTCCGGCCTCGGGTACCACGTATTTAATTTTAATATTTTTTTAGAAACTTAAAAAACATGAAACCAGTTTTAGAGATTCTCATACCTACTTTTAATAGGACAGAAAGTGCTCAAGAAGCAATTAATAGTGTTCTGGCATGTAAAGATGATCGATTAACTGTTCGATGTAATTCCAATGGCTATGACCCTGTTTTAGAAAAGTATCGGAACATAAATAACAGGGTTAAATATGACTCTTTCGAATCTAATAGAGGACCCCATGCGAATTTCACAAAACTTCTTTTAGAAACAAATGCAAATTTTTGTATGCTCTTGTCTGATGAAGATAGAGTTAATTATAAAAATTATAAAAATATATTAGATTATTTAGATAATTTAGATGAAACAACTAATGTAATCGCATGTTCAGTATTTGACCAAAAGAAAGATCTGTTTCACTGGAAACCCAGTTTAAGAATATCAGAATCTAACATTCACAGTTATGTAGCTCTTAGTCCACTATCCACTTACATGACAGGCTTAATTTATCGTGTTGAATCTTTAAATCAAATTAACATAACTGATCTTATGAATCCAACTATTGGTAATGCTTATGGGCATCTAGACATGAATCTTCATGTCCTTCTTGATGGTAAATTAGGGTATTATCGTGATAGGTTTGTTGAAAAAGGTTCTGACATAAAATTTGGAGGTGATGGATACTCACATAAATCGTTAAATTCCTCTATGAGCATCTCCGAAACTCAAAACCTGGACTTAAATCCATCTATATACGGTCCAAGAGCTAGAGCTAGACAATTCTATTATCGCGAAAATCTTCTTAATGAATTAAAAGACAGCATAGGATTCATCTCTATGTGCATAGGAAAGTTGAATTACATTGATTTTTTTTATAAAGGCATAATGAGCTCAGATGAGCTTGTTATTTTACCCAAGAATACAATTTTAAAAAAAGAAGCATTGGCAGCTTACCATGATTCAAAAGCTAATAAAGAGTATTCAGGCTCAATCGCTTCTTCTTTCTTTACCTTACTTCTTCGTTTTCCGATATTTATTTCAAATCCTTTATTTTTCACGCTCTCTTTTTTAAATAGGATGATAAGGAAGGCTTACATGTTACATTTATCTTTTACGCAGCAAAATTATAAAGATTAATCTTTCATTAAATAGATTAATGCGTAATACATATATCTTGTATTTAACCTATATTGAGTACAAATTAAATATTATTCTAAATTTGGAATGAATTCTAAAATCTTCAGAGTCTAATAAAATATAAAAAAAATTTACTTTTTTTTATGTAAGCAATTTAAAAATAAAACAAGTTGAATACAAAAACTGTATAATTATTCGCATGAATCATAATACAAACTCTAATACTGTTAATTTCAATGATGATGAAATAGATCTTATTAAGATTTTCAACATTATCTTGCGTGGCAAGTGGACCATCATCTCTACAACGACTTTTTTTGCAATTTCAGCAGTCATATTTAGCCTCAGCTTACCAAATGTGTACGAATCTGAAGCGCTCTTAAGTCCGGTTGGTTCTGAAGGCGGTTCAAGCCAAGCTATGAATAATATTGGAGGAATAGCCAGTCTTGCTGGAATTAATATATCGTCACAGCCTGGTGGTAATACTACAAAAGCTTTAAAAAAAGTAAGAACCCTTAGCTTTTTTAAAGAGAGCATCTTACCCAATATATTTCTTCCAGATTTAATGGCAATGAATTCATGGGATGAGGATAGCAATACAATCACCTATGATAAAAATGTATTTAATAATAAAACTCTTGAATGGGTCGAAATGCCAAGTCCTCAAGAAAGTTTTAAAGATTTTGAGGATATTCTTCAAGTATCACAGGATTATGATACTGGTTTTGTTACTATTTCTGTAAAACATCAGTCACCTTATGTAGCACAAGAATGGACTAAATTAATCGTTAATCAGCTCAATAATTTTTTTAGAACAAATGACAAACGAGAAGCACAAGCTGCAATGAATTTTTTAAATGCTCAGATGGCATTAACTAGTTTTACCGAAATAAAACAGGTTATTGCAGAAATTCTTCAAAAAAAAATGCAACAACTTACTTTAATTGAAGCAAATGAATTTTATGTTTTTTCCTATTTAGACCCTCCAATGGTGATGGAAGAAAAAATAGAACCTAATCGTCCCTCTATATGTATTTTAGGAACAATTCTAGGTGGGCTATTAGGAATTTTCATAGTTATTATTCGAGAATTTTTTACAACTCGCAAAACAAAAGGCAATTGATAATAATAAGAATTAAACTTTATTTAGCACAAAACATGGAAATTTTATTTTTTAGGTTTAGATAAATACTGAGTTTATAGATGTTTAAACTATTAAAAAAACTTTTCTTTCTTCTTACACCTAGCCAGCGTAAACGCTTTTATGCACTTCAGATTTTAGTAACATTAATGGCTATTGTGGAGATTTTTGGCGTTGCATCTATCGTTCCCTTTATGGCCCTGGTTGGTGATATGAACCAATTGCAACAAGATACCTTTGTTGCTGAAATTTACCAATCAAGTGGTATCAATTCAGAATCAGAATTTGTATTTCTGCTTGGCCTATGCGTCCTATTTATATTATTAATTTCAACACTGATCTCAATGTTTACCATATGGAAATTATCTATGTTCGCTCATAAAATTGGTACAGAAATTGCTGACAGACTTTATACTCACTATTTAAGACAGGGCTGGTTATTTCACGCCTCTGGAAGTAGCGCACAACTTACAAAAAAAATTGCTACCGAGACTTTGAGAGTAACGGGAGCTGTTTTAGTCCCTCTTGTGCATGTAAACGCAAAAATTATTCTTGCTGTGCTTATGAGCCTTAGTATTTTTATTTATGATCCAAAAGTTGCAATAATTGGACTAACTCTTTTTGCACTAACTTATTTTCTTCTTTTTAGAGGGGTAAGAATGCGTTTGGCAAGATATGGTTTAGCTGTATCAGAAGTTAATGAGCAGCGCTTTCGCCTAATGAATGAAGGTTTTGGTGGTATTAAAGACGTACTCTTATTGGGTAGAGATAATGATTTTATTAAACGTTTCAACAAAACAGGTAACACTCTTGCTTTCAGCCAGGGAACAAGCACTGCGTTAATTCAAGCACCTCGATATCTTATGGAATTAATTGCTTTTGGCTCAATGATTGCACTTGTTCTTTATTTAATTGTTACCCATAGTGGCAATTTAGGGATGATTCTTCCAATTCTTTCAGTTTATGCTATCGGAGCCATAAAGTTACTTCCAGCTTTTCAACAAATATACTCCAGCGTTGCTGTAATAAAAGCAAATATAGCTGCCTTTGAATCAATTCAGCATGACTTAGATAATTCATTTAAAACAAAACCAGTAATTCAAAAAGCTAAACAAAATTATCTTTACCCAAAAAATAAAATTTCTCTTGAAAACATTACTTTTACATATCCCAATAAACAAGATATGGCACTCAATGAACTAAGTATGTTAATTCCTGTAAATAGTGTAATAGGAATAGTTGGACCATCTGGCTCAGGCAAATCAACATTAATTGATATTTTGCTTAGTCTCATTAAACCGCACAAGGGTATGCTTAAGATTGACGATAAGATAATTGATGATCAAAATTGTCGTTCTTGGCAAAACGCTATAGGCTTTGTGGCTCAAAGCATCTTCTTATCAGAAGGCACTATTGCAGAAAATGTTGCATTCGGTATTCCTAGAGATGAAATCGATCAAGAACAGGTTGAAAAAGTACTTAAGCTGGCCCATCTAACAGAACTTCTTGAAACCCTTAATGATGGTATGCATACAAGAGTTGGAGAAAGAGGTGTTCAACTTTCTGGTGGCCAACGTCAGCGTATTGGTATTGCAAGAGCGTTGTATCATAAAGCAGAAGTACTAGTATTTGATGAGGCAACTAGTTCACTTGATGGCATTACTGAGAAAATGATTATGGAAGCCATACACAATTTTAGTGGAAAAAAAACTATTATTTTGATTGCTCATAGGCTTAAAACTGTTGAGAAATGCGATCAGATATTTTTTATAGATAAAGGAAAAGTAGTCGATCAAGGTACCTACAAAGAATTAATTGAAAAAAATGAACATTTTAAAAATATGGCAATTCATGCATGAGGATATTGAAGAAGTATGAATGAAAAAAAAGTATTAAATTTAATTGGACGAACAAATGAACTCTTTGAAGCAGATATAAATAAACATGATAAAGAACTTAAAAAAATAGTTTCTTTATCTTCTTTTCTTGTTATCGGTGGAGCTGGATCAATCGGACAAGCAGTAGTTAAAGAAATTTTTAAGCGTAATCCAAAAAAAATTCACGTTGTCGATATTAATGAAAATAATTTAACTGAACTTGTTAGAGATATCAGAAGCTCATTTGGTTACATTGATGGTGACTTTAATACTTTTGCACTAGATATTGGTTCAGTTGAATATGATGCATTTATTGAATCAGATGGTAACTATGATTATGTATTAAATTTATCTGCATTAAAACACGTTAGAAGTGAAGAGGATCCCTATACTTTAATGAGAATGATAGACATCAATATTTTTAATACTGATAAAACAATTATGCAATCCATTAAAAATTCAACAAAAAAATACTTCTGTGTAAGTACTGATAAGGCAGCTAATCCTGTCAATCTTATGGGGGCTAGTAAACGAATAATGGAAATGTTTTTGATGCGAAGATCAAAAGATATTGATATATCAACTGCAAGATTTGCTAATGTAGCATTTAGTGATGGATCATTGTTACATGGCTTTAATCAACGAATCTTCAAGAGACAACCAATAGCTGCACCAAATGATATTAAGCGCTACTTTGTAACTTCCAAAGAGAGTGGGGAGCTTTGTTTAATGAGTTGTATTTTTGGAGAAAATAGAGATATATTTTTCCCCAAACTAAGCGAATCACTTCATCTCATTTCTTTTTCTGATATAGCTGTTAAATATCTGAAATATAGGGGATATGATGCTCAAATATGTTCTTCTGAGGAAGAAGCTAGGGAGCTAATTAAGACTTTACCCGAGCAAGGAAAATGGCCATGTTTATTTACCAACAGCGATACTACTGGTGAAAAAGATTTTGAAGAGTTTTATACAGATAAAGAAACACTTAATATGAATACATTTGAGAATTTTGGCGTAATAAAAAATCAACCCGAATATGATGATAATAATTTGAAAAGCTTTGAAGATGAAATTAATAAATTAAAACTTACAAGCAATTGGAACAAAAAATTAATTATAAATGAATTTTTTAAGTTGATACCTGGATTTACATATGTTGATAAAGAAAAGTATCTCAATGGAAAAATGTAATGTTTGAAAATATTATTGATTTTATAAAAGATAAATATAAATACAAAGATTTTATACCTCTTCACGAGCCAAGATTTTTCGGCAATGAAAAGAAATATGTGAACGAATGCATTGACTCAACTTTTGTATCATCAGTTGGTGTATATGTAGATGAATTTGAAGAAAAAATTGCAAAATATACAGGCGCAAAATATGCAGTTGCTACCAGCAATGGCACTTCAGCACTTCATATATCTCTCTTGCTGGCTAATGTAGATCAAAGCAGTGAAGTAATTACTCAGCCTTTGACCTTTGTTGCTACATGTAATGCAATTAATTATTGCGGCGCACAACCTATATTTCTTGATGTTGATAAAGACACTATGGGCTTATCGCCAAATGCTCTTAAAAGTTTTCTTGAAGAGAATACTTCTATTAAAAATCAACAATGTATAAATAATATAAGTGGTAAAGTTATAAAAGCCTGTCTTCCAATGCACACCTTTGGTCATCCTTGCAGAATAGATGAAATAAAAGAAATTTGTGACAAGAATCACATATTTCTTATTGAAGATGCAGCTGAAAGTGTTGGCAGTCAATATAAAGATAAACATACTGGAACTTTTGGGCAGCTAGGAGTAATGAGTTTTAATGGGAATAAAATAATTACAGCTGGTGGTGGTGGATGTATTGTTACAAATGATAAAAAGCTTGCAAAAAAAGCTAAACACCTAAGTACGACCGCTAAAGTACTTCATAAATGGGATTTTAATCATGATATGGTAGGTTACAATTATCGTATGCCGAATTTAAATGCAGCTTTGCTTGTTGCGCAGCTCGAAAATCTTAGTAACTTCATAGAAAGAAAGCGAACTCTCGCTTCTAATTATGAGGATTTTTTTAAAAATCAAGAATATACTTTTTTTAAGGAGCCATCGCATAGCAAATCCAATTATTGGCTAAATACCCTTCTTCTTAAAAATAAAAAAGAAAGAAATCAATTTTTAGAAGAGACTAATTCTTGTGGAGTAATGACACGGCCAATTTGGATAATGATGCATAAACTTCCAATGTATAAACATGCGCAGTGTGGTGATTTAACTAATTCAATATGGTTAAATGATCGAGTTGTAAATATACCTAGTAGCGTCGTCCTATGAATAATATTGTTTTGATAGGCGGGGGAGGACATTGCAAATCAGTAATAGATGTTATTGAGCAAGATGGCCAATTTAATATAGAAGGAATAATAGACAAGCCTGAACTTTTAGGAACAAATATTCTTGGTTACTCAGTTTTTGGTATTGACAATGACCTTCCAAAATTAGCAAACAAATATAAATACGCTCTTATTACTGTCGGTCAAATAAAATCACCAAATCTAAGAGTTAAGTTATTTGATATGGCTATCAAATCAGGCTTCACTCTGCCTAAAATTATTTCTCCACATTCTTATGTATCTAAACATGCATCAATCGGTGATGGGGTTGTTGTAATGCATAATGCAGTAATTAACGCAAATGCATCCATTGGCAATAATTGCATAATAAATTCAAAAGCATTAATCGAACACGACTGCGTAATAGCGGAGCATTGTCATATATCTACTAATGCAACTATTAATGGCGGATCACAAATAGAACCTAGGTGTTTTATTGGTAGCAATGTTACTACAAAAGAGCTAGTCACAATAAAAGAAAATTCTTTTATAAAAGCTGGCAGTTTGATTAAATGAGCGTATTTATTATTGCAGAAGCAGGTGTCAATCATAATGGCTCAATTGATATGGCAAAAAAGCTCATAGATGTTGCCTCTGATGCTGGCGCAGATGCAGTTAAGTTTCAAACCTTTAGAGCAAAAGATTTAGTAAGTAAAATCGCTCAGAAAGCAGAATATCAAAAAAAAACGACAGATAAGACTGAATCTCAATTTGACATGATAAAAAAATTAGAGCTCGATGCTAAAACACATGAAGATCTAATATCTTATTGCAAGAGCAAACATATAATCTTTTTATCCAGTCCTTTTGATATAGATAGCATAAATTTTTTGAATGATTTGGGTTTAGAGGTATTTAAAATACCAAGTGGTGAAATCACAAACCTTCCTTATTTAAGAGAAATTGGAAAGTTAAATAAAAAAGTAATTTTATCAACTGGAATGGCAAATATTGATGAAATACAGGATGCTTTAGATGTTCTTATATCTGAGGGAACAAAAAAAGAAAATATTACAGTACTTCATGCAAATACCATGTA
>CENF01215079.1_pt1 | contig 25490 bp, 18 predicted proteins | sample 361291 | NCBI WGS metagenome assembly CENF01 (sample SAMEA2619399, study PRJEB7988) | marine metagenome | isolation source: saline water (ENVO:00002010), including | reverse complement strand
GATTTGACCTCTATGAATTTGATATCTATTTCTCCATCTCCATCGAGCCCTTTGAATCCAACAAAATCAATTGGAGAGCCGAGAAACCTCAATTCCTTAACACTATCAACACAATCCATAGACCATGGAGCTATGATTTCAGAAATGTCTCCTTTTATTGTAGATCTTTGTCTATCAGCAGTATCTTTTCTGGCATGCTTTATTTCCGAAATATGAGACAATTTCATTATAATTAACTTCCAGATAATGTAGATATTGATAATGGATAATATGATTATCAGAACTATGTATTCTACTTCGGAAATTTGCATGTTTTTAGAATTTTTTCGAGGTCTGTAAACTTATCTAATTATGTACACCCTAAGGCCGGAGAACTCAAGGTAAATATCGTACTGGGATTGATATGATTGATTGGGATTCGCACGAGTTCCATCCTGTCGTCGACATGCCAAAAGATTACACAATCCTTGATTTGTCTGGGGGCACTTGGACTCCTCCAAAGACCAAATATAGTGTAGGGAAGTACGATGAATTGAGACCTGGATTATACTCGACTGAACTCTTTTCGGGAGATCGCTTTCTCCATATTGGAATAGACATTGGTGCACCGGTAGGGACGGCCTGCATGGCATTTGCCGAGGGTGAAATTTCTCACTTCGGATACAATGCGGCCGATGGCGACTACGGCCATGTTGTAATAACCAAACATATCCTAGATGGTGTTCCAATCTGGGCTCTTTACGGCCATCTTGATTCTGCTTCAATAGAAGGTAAGTCAGTGGGTCAGAAGGTGAATGCTGGTGATGAAATATGTTGGATGGGAGCTCACGATGAAAATGGTGGATGGGAACCGCATCTACATTTTCAATTATCATATCAAGAACCGGGAACTCACGATATGCCGGGGGTTGTAGCGCCTGGTGACCGAGATGAGGCTCTGCAAATCTATCCCGATCCAAGATTGGTTTTGGGTGCTCTCTACTAAACTGTTGAAAGATATGTCTTGAGGCCATCAATCGCAGTCATGTCGGATGGGTCAATACCATTCATCACAGCCAATGCGATACTCACCCAATCAGTTATGTGCGCAGCGATTAGAAGGCTCTCAAGGAGACTTTCTCCTTCACAATCTAGCAACCAAGAATCACCTGGTTGAAGATTCTCCATCATCCAATTCATTCGCGCGCGCACGCGCGAATGTGTGTGCGGGCTTGAGAGGTATAGCAATGCTTGAGATGATGAGTTTCTATCCCAAGCCACTATCTCATTGTGATTCATTTCTGGTAATTGGACTGGACGGGAAAATCGCTCAGAGTTCTCGTTTAATTGATTTGTAAATCGAACACCAACCGATGCCATTTCATTAGCTGAAACAATGGCGATATCTCGTTCAGACATTCCATTCACCATTGCCGCCACTCTACCATCACCGCCGACTATATCGGCGGATTTCGAGCCAGAGCGTAATCGGTCTAACATCTGGGTGATTTCTTCCTCTGGTGGCCGTGGAATAATCCCTAACGCCCAGCAAAGAGATAGTTGACTGCCGAATATATGTCCAAATGCAGAGCGTGGCATTTGCCCGGAGGGTACTGAAATACATACCGACTCATCACTTTGTGAAAGCAAATCCTCCAATTCTCCACCTGAACAGATTCCTACTACAACACCTCCTTCTTCGAGTGCTTGGCGAACGCCATCTAGAGTCTCCTCAGTATTGCCTGAATATGAGGTCGCCAAAACTAGCCAATCGGGTCCCCACCATGACGGTAAACCGTAGTTATTCCAAACCACAAATGGAAGACCCCCTGAATCATCGGCTAGGGCTGAAAGGAACATCCCTCCTGCACCCGAGCCGCCCATTCCTAGGCAGACTACTCCACTCCAATCCATATCGGCTTCGATTTCTATCTCTGCAGACATTGCAGCCTCTAGGTCGTCGACAAATTTTCTAGTAAATCCAACCATGTCAGATTTGTCATGTTTTTCGAGAAGTGATTCAAAATCTGGCTCAGACATTTCACTCCTCTCCCGTATGTCCTGGCAGTGCCATCCATAAGTCGTCTATGAAAGCGATGCGTAAGTTTGTCCCAGAACCATCATCATCGTAGGGAAGGGCTACCGTTACCACACGGTAATCTGTAGGATCCATCACCTCTGCACCTGAACTATCCCGGTTCAGCACATCAACCACAATTTGATCGACAAAACTACTCACAACACTGGCCTTTTCCATATCTCTCCAAGTCGCTCCGGTTCGCTCATTTCGGTCCAATCTTCGAAGGGTTGGTCCATCCTTTTGCCAGGCCGATACAAGCCAGTTCTCTTTCTTTAGGCGAATAACATCACCTAGGCCATATGCTGGTTTGCGATAGGACAATGTTAGCCTAGTGACTTCTGCCCCATCTCTGATACCCACTAGTGTTGATGTTTCTTTTGTTGTTCCACCAAATCTTCGAACCAATCTTCTAGCCCAAGTTCTTGCCAGAGCCTTCGAACCAAATTGTAAGTCCCAACCTCCTGTTACTGGACCTTCTTTGGTGATGAAAAACATCGGATCTGATTCCAATTCATTGAGTAATTCATTCAGAGTTCCTCTTAGGTCCTTCAACTCATCCTCAGATAATCTACGGCCCGCACTCCTGAGTTGCATGGTCGCCTCAAAATATGCCCCAGCTTTTCGAGTGCAAGTAGGACAAACAGCATTACTAGTCTGCAATAGAACCTCATGCTGGTCCGAGAATTGGTAGCCTTCCAATTGTCCTTCGACATTTACATGGAGGCGAGCGGTTCTCTCATCAATTGGCTGATAGGCCATATCTATCGCGACATTACTTGCTCCATCTGTAACTCCGAGATTTTCTCTAAGTCTCAACTCTCCCAATTCCTCGTCTTCAATGGTCACCCAGCGCTTCTCCACTTCGTGCATTCCGCACTTTGCACAGCGGTGTTGTTGGATGCGTTCAGGCACCTCGGAAAATACAGTTCTAGCCCTCAAACAATCCTCGCAAAGACGCTCGGATGTGAGTGGAGGGGGTGAGCCACATGCGATGCAAAACGCTGCGCCATCCATACTGCTCCCCCGCCAACCGGCAAGCCTGCCCCGTTTGAAAGGTTGGTGAACCGGTCGAAGGCCAATTCGGCCCCCTTCGGGGCCGAAATTAGAAGAACTTACGATTATTCTTCCTCAGGAGCCTTTGGTTGTTCATCGGAAAGAGAATCTATTTCTGCCTCTAGAGTGGATATTGATGAGAACAAATCTCGGCTGAACCAAATTACTAGTCCAAGCATGATTGCATAGGCTATGTAGGCTTCAGCAATACCTGTCAAGATATCGCCTCCTGGTCTAGCTCCTTCTTTCTATCGGACAACTCAGCAGCAAGGCGATATCGCTTGTTGGAAAGCAATAGTAAACCCGTAAATAAAATACACATCAGTCCAAAACTGATCAATAAGAATGAGCGTACATCTGGACTCATCCCTACTGTTTCGGTTGACTCGACAACTAAAACCTCAGGATGGGTTGTTTCCCACCAAGTGGTTGCACCAGCAGTAATCGGTACCAGGGCGAACCCGAATAACCCGACCGCAGATAGAGTGTCTCGGGTTTGTTGTGTGTCGGGTTGTGATTGACGAGAATAGAGTAGGAATAGGGAAACCGCAGTAAGTAGGGCGAAGGAATTCAATCTCATATCGCCCCAATCCCAAGGCCGTCCCCATTCCGCAGATGCCCAAATTGGGCCCGAAGTAATCACTCCTAATCCAAAGATTACGCCTAGATCGGCCCCACTCTGAAAGTAAACCCAAGCTTCCTCACTGCGCTTGAGATACCACATCAATGAGCCATAAAACAGTACACTGAATGAAAGGAATGAGCACCAAGCGAATGGAACGTGAAGATAGAGAATTCTGTATGCCTCCGGAGCACCCCAACAGCCTCCTCCAGTACATGGTTTCAGGCCAGGAGCATATTCTAATCCGAGAATTGAAACAAATACAATTCCTGCAAGCCCGAGATATGTCAAAGCATAACCTGAGTCACGGAAATTCATTTTTTCACCATTTAATCTTCAGGAATTATGACTGCCATTGCCCACAATAAAACCACTGTCAGCCACGCTATCGCAATATCTGCAAATGGTTCACCCAGCGCTAATTCAAAACTCATTCCATTACTCATTATCGAAGTTAGAGCGCTGGTCATTTGTAAGAATGGCCAGATTAACACTAGTTGTAGTAAAACTCCTGCTACGGCGCCGGATCTCGTTAGATCGGATACCATCAGGTGCAAAGCCGAAGCGGCCACACTCAAATCGATGATTACGAATGCGAATAACCACAGCCACAGCATAACATCAGAATTCATAGTTGAACTGATATCGCCAGCGATAACGTACCAAGAGAGGTAAATCATCGGTATTGGTAGAATCAAAGAGACTCCCATTATGGAAAACCAACCTCTTGAGCCGGCACCGGACATAGCCCTCCACCAATCACCCGCTCTTTCCTCAGAGAGTCGTTTGATTATGGCAGGAGTTACGATAGCTGTGATGAATGCAGGAGTTAGAGTTAGAGCGGCCAATAAATCGTAATTTTCACCACTACGAGTGATATCAGTAGACAGTGTATAGGCCAGTAATAAGGCTACCAAAGCCGGAACTCCACGTCCAATGGTATCGATTGGATTGCGTCTTTCAAGCCTACAAGCCCAAGTAACTAATTCCATGTGTGATTCAGCGGAGCAGGGCTCTGGAAGATTTGCAATTTCTAATTTCGAATGCTGGACTTTGCTTGTCAATTCTGAGGTTTCGCTAATAGTCACAATTTTGTCGCAAGCGGTAATGACTTCGGGGTCGTGAGTTGCAACTAGGATTCCATGACCCCTCTCTGCTAGTGCCCTTAACCAACCTAACAATAATCCTCTAGATGATTGATCAAGACCCTCTGAAGGTTCATCAAGAAGCACGACTGATGGCTCAGAATTTAGAGCGACTGGAACAAGTGCGGATAGAACCGCTACTCTTCTCCGCAGACCACCAGAGAGTTTGCAGATTCTATCCTCTGCTCGATGTCCAAGGCCCCATTCAGAGAGGATTTGGTGTAATGCTTGCGGATTATCTGCCCGTCCAGCGACTCTGCAAGCACCACGAATCCTTTCGAATACAGTTTCATCACCAGACATCCCTTCAGTTTGCAAACAAAGTCCGAATCCAGTAATATCTCCTCGCTGACCTTCTGAGTCTCTGACGGTAGTTTCGATGCCCCGGTCATTTCTGAGAACTTGCCCCTGGGACATAGGGTGTAATCCTGCTAAAGATTCCAACAAAGTGGACTTGCCTGATCCGTTTACTCCTAGCAAACCAACGACTTCTCCCCCAGAGAGTGAAAAGTCAACGCCACGAAGCACCTTACGGCTACCTCTGTCGACAACCAACCCGCGGGCTGAGAGCAAAGTTCGCGCGCTCACGATATCTTCCACTAGCAGCCTGCGTTTGAGTGGTTCCATCGAAGTCCCTATGCATATGAGGGCTCTGTCGAGGCTCGAGGGAGAGGACTGGCTACCGTTGACTATGAGTTTGTTTGGTCCGACCTAACGGGGTCTGATTGGGCGGCATTGGGGCTGTTTCTAGTAATTGCCACAACACCATACATCATTGCTTGGAAACAAGACACCAGTATAGCTCTAGCCACAGTTTTGTCGTTGTTATTGGTAACTTTCTATCAAATGATTATTGACATGGGTTTCCTCGATTTCACACCTATTACCTTCCTTTCAATAATCCCAAAGATTGCAGACCATCCTGACCAAATTCATCGCTTCATTACCTCTGCTTGGCTGCATGCAAATTGGATACATGTTCTCGGAAATATATTGGTGATCGCGCTAGCAGGTGTTCCTCTCGAACAAAGGATGGGGAAACAACGCTGGATTTTGGTTTATTTCCTAGGACTATTAGGAGGTAATATCGCATGGGTGTTAACCCATCCTGATTCGATAAGCCCCGCTCTTGGTGCAAGCGGGGCTGCTTTCGGTATTCTTGGCGCTTACATGGCATGCTGGCCAAACGATAGAATTGAATTCCCACTACTGTTTTTCATTCGTGCTTGGCCCGTTTGGGGAATTGTAGCTTTCAGACTAGGTATTGAAGTCTGGAATATGTATCAAATCGAAGCGGGTGAATCAGTAACAAATGTAGCACACATGGCCCATCTTGGAGGCTTTATGCTTGCTTGGATTTTAGCAAGGCCAATCGCAAGAGGTGCACCCTCCGAATTGGATGATTCTAGCGATATTTCCATTGCTGGTTCTGCTGCCTCCAAGGCGGTAAGAGATGCGGCCACTGCGAAGATGGGGAGCCTCGAATCAGACCCTTGGTCAGAAGCGGGGGATGGCTTGAAGGAGGAGGCCGCTAGAATACTCAAGAGACTAAGGGAAGAAGGTGATGAACTTGAAACCCGAAGAGCATGGTTGGAGGAACTTGCAGAACAGGTACTTTGTCCTGTTTGTAATGGAGAGGTCCATGCTGTAATTTCTGGACAGAATTGTACCCTAAAATGCGCCCATTCCAAAAACCACATCGGGTGGCCATGAAGACGCCTTGATGGGTCTTGTACGGGTTCGGCTTATACCCCGAACTTTGCTGGCTCTGCTTGCAGAGCCATGTCTGGAAGACGCCTAAACCTCACTCCGCTAGTACTAGTTGCCATGATTCTAGTCATGGATATGGGAATGGGGGTGTCTGCATCCACTACAAGTCAAACTGAAGATTTGACTCCAAAAGAAAGGCCGGAAAATTGGCCCCCTGCCCTAATGTGTGGAGAGGTAATTTGCGACCCGATAGACCGTTCCGTTCGAAGTCCACCATTCGATGCAGGATTCCCTGTTGAGGACGAGGGATGGTGGTTCGGCTATTGGTATGATTTAGATTCTGATGGTATGGATGATCGTCTGCAAAGAATAATTGCAGGCCAACGTGAATCCGTCTCATCTACAGCAATAATCGGCCTAGATGGTAGACCCACTGTCGCAATTGTTGTCGATTATGCTTGGCATCCTGGACCTAGTGACACAGCCGCTCTTAGAGAAGTTCTCGAATCTCATGGTTGGGAACAAGATGGGTCTTGGTTCTTCGAAATGGATATTCTAGATAGTATAGTTCTCGACCACGTACCAGTTGGTGCTCTAATTGAGATTTGGCAACTAGATGGAGTTGTTATGATTGAGGAACAGAATGTGATTGTTCCATTCCTAGATACTGCTACTCGAGGTTCGAAAGTTAGGGATTCTGAACGATATGACGAAACTATGAGAGATTTCGGTTATGATGGTTCTGGGATTGTTATCGCGATTCTCGATACAGGAGTGGATAACGAACACTTCTCTTTAGACGATTTCTCGGATGATAACGATGACAACGAGAATGATCCTGATGATCTTGCAGACCCGAAGTGGATTGCCGGTTGTGATGCCACTTCATTAAATCAAAATGACTGTAATAACGAGGGGACACACGACCCAGATGATGGAGATGGACATGGAACACATGTAGCCGGAATTGCACTGGGAACGGGTGACTCAAGACGAATCAATCAGGGTTATGCCCCGGGTGCATATCTTGTCGATGTCAAAGTTATGACTGATACAGGAGGTACAAATTCAGCTGCCACGCTAAAGGGAATAAATTGGGTTGCTGCCAATGTAGATACCGACTGGGGCAACAATGATTCTAGCGAGGGCATACAAGTCATGTCAATGTCTTTTGGAAGTCTTGGCGATCCTAATGGAGATGACCCTGGTGATAACGGGACTGCTGCAGACGCCCGTGCGGTGAACCAAGCGGCTGAGGCAGGCGTAGTTCCGGTCGCAGCGATTGGTAATGATGGAAGAAGAAGAGTCACCTCTGTAGGAGCCGCAGATCAGGCAATTACAGTGGGATCTATTGATGATAAAGACACCATCGATAGGGGCGATGATTCAATCGCATCATACTCTAACTCTGGCCCAAGAGAAGATGATGGGGATGATGACAGAGAAGAGGAACTCAAACCGGACGTTGTAGCTCCTGGAAGCGATATTATGTCTGCAGCGCACGCCGCTTCATCTAGTCAATTACCCGGCACACCAAAACCGCTTGCTGAAGATAGTTACACGGAACAGAGCGGGACGAGTATGGCGTGTCCCGCGGTTGCTGGTTTAGTAGCGGTTATTTTACAAATTAGTGAAGAAGAAGGACTGGACCTTGATCCTGCCGATGTCAAGGAATTATTGAGAGAAAATTCCGAACCTAAAGGCGAGGCTTCCGAGCCAGATATTTCCGATACGTGGAATGAAAAATATGGCTTCGGAATCATTGATGGGAATCTAATTCTATCTGCCCTTTTGGGAGAAGGCGGAGGAGGTGATCCGGGTGGAAACACAACAGAACCACCACCTCCTGGAGAGGGCGATTGGCTAGTCTATGAAAGGCCGATTGAAGATTCTTGGTTGGTAGAAGGAGAGACATACTCAGTTAGAGGCCACATCGACGAAGACGCGGAGACAAATGGTACTGTAGAAGAAGTCCAGGTCAAGATTACCTATACCCACAAACCGGAAGGATCTCCAACTCAAGAAGAAATCCTTGTCGATTGGCACACAGCTCAAGGCACGGTAAATTGGACTACTGATTTCACCATTCCTGACTTCGAAGAGGATGAAATAAACGCCTTGGAAATAAAAATCTCAGTACAGGCTCGCAATGAATGGGATCAATGGAGCAATAAACAAAGACAAAATCACGAGATTGGCCGTGTAGGACTAACACTGGATAGCCCAAGTGGACAAAATTCAGTCGAAGGTAATGTGCAATTTGAAGGCGAATATGAAACCGTCAACGGTGGCACCCTACAGTGGCGAATAGGAAAGGAAGATTGGGTAGACGAACGAACCTACTCTGGGTCGGGCGGAACAACAGATATGTTCAATTTTATTTGGGATTCCACCCAACATCCAGACGGTTCTCATCGCATATCATTACGATTTGTTAGTGGCACAAGCGTTCGGTCTGAGGAAGTAAGGGTCACTTTGGAAATTGACAACCAACCCCCTGCTCCTGACTTGATGTTTAGAAGTGGTATTACTGTATCTGAATGGGGTATACCACTATCTGAGACTTATGTTAATTCCTTCGTCGATGTAAGTGCTGAAATTCGTAATGATGGAGATCAATCGGCTACCAACGTAGTTGTCTACCTACTAGAAGATGGTACGAGAAAATATGAGTTAACAATACCCACAATCGACTCAGGTGATATTGTTGATGTCACCCTTTACTGGAATCCTCTAACGGTTGGTCAACGTGAGATTAGTATCGCCTTGGACCCAGGGGATGCAATATTGGAAATCGATGAGACAAATAATGACCAGAGCCTTGGATTTGATGTTATCCAAAGGCCCGAGGGCGTGGATTTGGCATTTTCGAACGGGGCCTTTACCACCACTCCTACAATCCCAAGGCCTGGAGAGCAATTCCAAATTAACGCCCGTGTAAATAACTTAGGTTCATCGGCGGCTGAAGAAATTGAGGCTCAACTCCACCTTTACACTGAACGAGGATGGGAACTGACCTCCTCAACTACAATCCCTAGGATAGAGGGCGGTTCGGAACAGACTATTTCCTTCGCCCAAACAAATGAAGAAAGTGGCGCATTCAAATTCCGAATTAGCCTTAGTGGCCCTGTTCTATCCGATATAGATTGGTCAAACAATCAAGCAGAATGGAGTAGTCTAATCGAGAAGAGTACTGTCTCTGGAGGGAGAGCATTGAACTTCCAGACAGGAGAAACTCCCGTTGATCTAATCGACTTAGATGGAGAAGGAATTGTTGTAACCTCGAAAGATGGAGGACTAGCACTTTACAGGCTCAACTCCAATAAAGGAATGACTGCCTGCTCAAATTTGCTGGAAGAAAAATGGTCTGGTGATTTTGTCGCTGCACCTACCTCCGATGGTATCGCACACATAGTCTGGACTCGTCGCTTCCTAGATACGAGTGGCTATCTGAAGCAGACGGTTTCATACTCAACAATAGACTCAGCATGTGAGATGAGACCAATTCAAGACTTGATGGATCCAATTCTATTATCGGATGGGAAATATTGGGGTGTTGACATCGATGTCGATGGAACAAAATTATTGGTTGCAGGATATCATCGCGACTTGCTGACTGGCGGAACTTATCAGGATCTAACTAGTATCTTCATCTTGGAAGCAGACGCTCCCACATCTTCTAACGATTGGAGACTAACACCAAATACAATTTCGGACATTGATGTAGTAGCTGGATACACAGACCCAGTACAAATCGAGTATGGTGACGAAGATGGTCATATCCTATACCAATCAATGCGAAATGATACTACAGGGAATGATCGACTAGGTCTTTGGTATGCACATGGAGACATTAAGCAATCATCTTGGACATACAAGAAGGCGGTTGGAGACCATGCATCTTTACCCCAGATGAAGGTGAACACAATAGATGACGAAGATAGGTTAGTTGTTGCTTGGAAAGAGGGTTCGGGAGTAACTAGTGAGCTAATTACTCGTATAGTTGACGACACCTTCAGTACCTTAGACAATTCATCTATGCAAATATCTGCTAGAGGCTTATCTCAAATCGTCTTCACAGAAACCTCTCGAGGAATCCAAGTAATGCACGATATGGTAGGCTCAGGAGGCCCTCAAGTTCACTATGGGATAATTAATTCAGAGAGTCCTTGGATGGCAATATCAAATCGAATTTCTGATGGCTGGCTACATTCAGTTAGTCGTTCACCGGACAGTGGTGAGGCAGTAATAATTCACACCTCAACCCAAGGGTGGGTGATAAGGGCAGTAATCGATGATAGTAAACCAAATTCTGGGACAACAGATATTCTAGAAGACCTAAGATTCCAGCTTGGTTTAGATGAAGGAAGTTTCAACATTTTAGTCGGAGGGGTCGCAATTGCGGTTCTATTACTATGCACCATTGTTTTGGGAGTAATGTCGACTCGTGCAATAAGTTGGATGGGGGGCCGAAGACGGAAAACAGCTCAAGGTATCATCATGCTAGAAGATGATGTAGTAGATGTAATCGATGAGGAGGATATTCCCGTTGAAACAATAGATACCTCTTCCATTGTCGAAGTTGTAGGAGCGGATGTCGACAATACATCTCCAAGACGAGATAGACGACAACGACGAGCAACACAACAGGAGGGAGCCCCAATACCTCCGGTAGTACCCGATTTAACACAATCTCCGACAAATGACGGAATAGTTGCCGAGCCATTACCACCTATGGAAGATGCGCCACCCTTACCTGGACTGCCACCCATGAACAAGCCAGTAATTTGTCCCGAATGCGGTAGTCGTTTTGATGTCGCATTCGATCTAAAGATGACTCGCTGTCCAATCTGTGCACTGCGAATAGATCTATGAGGTCGAATTATGCGCAGATTGCATTTAGCATCTGCTTCTGAAAGGCGCTTGGCTTGGTTGAAAGAAAGATTCCCAAAAATCCCAATAATTGCAGCGGCATTATTGTTCGAAGAACCAAAACCACGTTGGGGAGCTCCGGTAAATGAACAAGTTGAGTTTACTTGTGCCGCCAAGGCAGAAGCTGCCGCTAGAGAAGGTGTTGTAAGCCAAATGGCTGGGAAAGAAGTAGCTGATATTGTAGTTGTTTCAGATACCATTGTTGCCGATCCTGATGATCCATTAATGCCAATGGGAAAACCTGAGGATGAGCAACATGCAATGGCTATGTTGCTGAGGCTTTCTGGAAACCGACATCGAGTATGGTCCTCAACCGCCCTAGTATACCCTCCGAATGGCCAAGGTGGACATTCTCTGCACGGTGGATGGAGTGCAGATATTTGGACAGAATCAGCGGTTGTTGAATTCGATCAATTATCTCAAGAGCGACTCATTGAATTAGTCAATAGTGAGTCGTGGAAAGGAAAGGCAGGAGCATATGATTTGGCAGGTGCTGCCTCTCAAGATACTAGGCTAGTCGAGGGCGAAGAAGTAACAGTACTCGGCTTCGCACCATCTGCTATTTCTAAATTAGAATCTATCTAGCGTTCATCGATTCCGAGATTCCCACCAATCGGGGTCTGTCTCCGCCTTTTCGACCAGTTTTCTGAGAGCCTCTAGGGTCTTATCATGAAAATGGTGCTCTATACCCTCTGTGTCAATATGTGCAGTCTCTTCATCTACTCCAAGAACGATTAGAAATCTGACTAGAAGGCTATGTCTTTCTCGCAAATTTGTCGCTGCTTTTCTGCCTTCTTCAGTGAGTAATGCCCCATGATAGCGTTCGTACTCGACCAAGCCTTCTTCGTCTAGTCTTTGCAACATCTTGGTTACGGAGGGTCGAGCGACTGCTAATGATTCTGCAATTCGTGCAGGCTTTGCCCTACCTTCGACCAGTTCTAATTCATGTAGAACCTCTAGGTAATCTTCTACTCTAACCGAGTGGCGTTTGGAACGACGCGCTCCATCTGCCTCGTGAGCAGAACGAAGTGCGTCGAGTCTATCAGCGTCCAATTTCACACCTCAACAAATGAAACTCCGCCATGTTTTAGGACAAACTCTCGCTGTAAATCATCAAACCATTCTAACATCTTAGAAGAAAAACGCACTGCTACCACTTCATCATCCATCAATAAATCATCCTGGATGCCTTTCAGAGTCCCCGGTGCTGCCCCGCAAGACACACAGGCACCGTCCAGATCGATGACCAAAGATAGAGCATCAGTGCCGGTATGCAATTTCTCAATTTCTGATTTTGCTAAAATTAGCCCCCCACCATGGCCATCGAGTGCCGCCCTCACAGGCCCTAATCTAGACATCAAAGCGGGAATGAGGTCAGCGTGGTCGGATTCTACCAATTCGAGAAGAGAAAGGGAACGGAGTCTATCCAATTCTGCTGGGTCGTTCGCCTCTAATACCCTCTTTTCCGCCTCCTTTTCCATAATCGCCTCAACTTGTAGACGATATGTTTCGGCTAGTTCGTCTCCATCTTCCACATCACACGGGGTGTGTCACTCCTACTTTTGATTGACCATATTTTGCTTTGATGCAACGACCGTCTATGACGGTCGCATTCAAAAGGGGTGATTCGTGGGAAATACTGAGGCATAACAATGGCATCCGACAAACCGGTCCTCGAAATCAGTAACTTGTATGCTGGAATCGACGACACACCAATTCTCCGCGGAATAAATCTCGAGATACCCGCTGGTGAAATTCACGCCATTATGGGCCGAAATGGAAGTGGAAAAACAACCACTGCGAACATAATCATGGGTCATCCAGACTTCGACGTCACAGATGGGACAGTGGAGCTCGATGGAGATGACCTATTGGAAATGGAGCCATGGGAGAGGGCCAGAGAGGGAGTTTTCCTTTCGTTCCAATACCCACAGGCAGTTCCAGGCTTGCAAGTCGGCAACTTCCTTCGAAAGACTGTAGCCGCAATCAGAGGTGAGGATGTAGCAAAAGGTGCTGAATTCCGTAAAACCCTAAAGGATGCCATGACTGAACTTGATATTGATCGTTCATTCCTAGGTAGATACGTCAACGATGGATTCAGCGGCGGCGAGAAAAAACGCTTTGAGATCTTACAACTAATGCTACTTCAACCGAAGTTAGCAATCTTAGATGAGACAGATTCTGGACTGGATATAGATGGAATTAGAACTGTTGCAAAAGGCATTAATGCGGCAGTTCGTGGAACCGACTCTGGCGCTTTGATCATCACACACTATTCTCGTATTCTAGAGCATGTCCAGCCTGACAAGGTGCATGTCTTAATCAAGGGAAGAATCGTTAAGTCGGGTGGCCCTGAACTAGCTCTTGAGTTAGAAGAAAGAGGATATGAGTGGTTGGAAACCGAAGCGGAAAATTCCGCCTAATTATGAAATGAAGAACGTGAGGGAAAATTATGGCAGCAACAGAAGCACGTGAAGCAGTAGGCGAATACAAAGCCGGCTGGCATGACCCTGAGAATGCTACAATCCGTTTCGATTTCGGACTTTCAGAGCAAGTCGTCCGAGATATTTCTGCTCTCAAAAACGAGCCAGAGTGGATGACAGAAATACGAGTTAAAGCATTCCATCACTTCGATAACAGACCTATGCCAACCTGGGGGAATATGTCGATGTTGGAAGAGATTGATTTCGATAAAGTATGTTACTATCTTCGTTCGTCCGATGCCACAGAAAAGGATTGGGAAGATGTACCAGAGGACATACGAAATACATTCGACAAATTGGGTATCCCAGAAGCAGAACAAAAGTGGCTATCTGGCGTAACTGCTCAATATGAGTCAGAAGCGGTTTATCACTCAATTCGAGAGGACTTAGAGCAACAAGGAGTGATTTTCCTAGATATGGATTCTGGCCTTAGGGAATATCCTGAACTTGTCAAGAAATGGTTTTGTTCTGTAGTTCCGTATCAAGATAACAAATTCAGCGCCCTAAATACAGCAGTATGGTCTGGTGGTTCATTCATCTATGTTCCAAAGGGAGTTCATGTTGAATTGCCAGTACAGGCATACTTCCGAATCAATGCCAAGAACATGGGTCAGTTCGAGAGAACCCTGATTATTGCCGATGAGGGAAGCAGTATCCACTATGTCGAAGGATGCACTGCTCCAACCTATTCCACAGATTCCCTGCATTCAGCAGTGGTCGAATTAATTGCCCTCCCTGGAGCACACATTCGATATAGTACAGTACAGAATTGGAGTACAAATGTCTACAATCTTGTAACAAAGCGTGGAATCGCCCATGAGAATGCCAAGATAGAATGGGTTGATGGAAACATCGGCAGTAAGTTGACCATGAAGTATCCGGCTGTTATCCTCAAAGGAGAAGGAAGTCACGCTGAGGTGATTTCGGTCGCTTATTCCGGAAAAGGACAGCATCAAGATGCTGGTGCAAAAATTCACCATCTCGCGAGTAACACAACCTCAAAGATCCTCTCAAAATCGATTTCAAAAGACGGTGGTAGAGGTTCCTACCGAGGTATGGTCTCAGTATCGCCCAAGGCGGAGAATTGCAAGTTGAATGTTGTATGTGATGCCCTAATCCTTGACGATGGATCACGCTCCGACACCTACCCTACTATGGAGGTTGCAAACCCAAGCGCTCGTTGCGAACACGAAGCGAGTGTATCCAAGGTAAGTGATGAACAATTATTCTATCTGATGAGCAGAGGGCATTCGGAGGAAGAAGCATTGGCAATGATTGTCAATGGATTCTTCGAACCCTTTACCCGAGAATTGCCGATGGAGTATGCGGTTGAACTCAACAAATTGATGGCCCTTGAAATGGAAGGAAGCATCGGTTGATCGGGGTGGTTACTTGGACGCTGCAAGCCTGTATAAGTCACTAGACCAGCCGGATAGGGCTGACCATCTTTGGCGTTACACACCTTGGAAAAGAGTCCATCCAAGTGGTGACTTAGATGAGATTCCAATCGCAGCCTCACCTAAACTTACCTTGACAAATTTGGATGACAGTTCTGCACTAGTAGGAATCTCTGTTGAAGAAGGAGTTGTGGGAGCAGAAGTTTTGCCTGAGTCGGATGAGGTTACTGCCTCTTTCATTCGAGCCGCAGCAAAAGAGTCGGTCTATACCTTGAGGGTCGAGAACAATTTCGTTTCTAATTCACCTATAGTTTTAGACATCGATACAGGAGATTCTAATTGTGCTCTACATTTGACTTTGGATATTGGAAGAAATTGTGAATTCGAATTAATCACCCAAATTAGCGGAGCCGCCCCCTGGACAGGATTTCTTCGCACGGGTAGAATCGGCGACGGCAGCATACTCAATGATGTCGTAATTGGTCACACAGATACTGGGATTCTACTCAGAGTGGATAGTATTGCAATCGGGCGCGATGCACAAGTAAAGGCAGGAACTGTTAGTTCTGGTAGTGAGAGAACAAAGGCGGATTTGAGATACAAAATGGGTGAAACAGGTGGACACCTAAACGTGCTAGGTTCAATTCTATCCGCCAAAGAAATGCACCTCGACCATCACATCGAGATTCACCACGATGCTCCAGAAACCTTCAGTCGTCTAGACTGGCATTCTGCTTGTGGGGGGAATTCTCGCACAGTAGGTACCGGAATGCTTCGAGTTGCAAAGGGTGCGAGAGGAGCAGATGCAGGTCAACTATTCCACAATCTGCTTCTATCCGATAAGGCTGAAGCTGATTCAATTCCTGAACTCGAAGTTAGCGAACACGATGTAGTAGGATGTGGACACGGGACTGCTAATGGCCCGGTAGATGAAGACCAAATGTTCTACCTAGAATCCAGAGGCTTCAATACAGAGGAAGCGAAGGATGCTCTAATCGCTGCATTCCTAAATTCAACACTTGTTGAAATGGGTAGTGAGGCGCTTCACAGTTGGCTAGCAGAGCATTTACAAGATGAATTGGAAGACCTCAATTCTTGAGGAATCAATTTGGACTGAGGATAACTCGCATCTGCATGGACCACGACCATTGCTCAGCAATTATGTGCGAATGTGGCTTTCGCGGAGCGGCAATTCCTATGCGACAACACATGGAATGTCCGCGATGTAGGAGAGTTGTCGAAGCCTGTTGTGAGGGGGTTCCAGATTACTCACAATAGTCACCCTGAGCGATCTCTGTAACTCGATAGAAGAGCTGTCAGCAGAATACCAGCAACAACACCGAATGCGAGACCTTGGTCTTCCATAGTAGAACCCGCAAGATCTCGAAATGTGAATCCCATAACCGTGCACATTGGAATCACAAAAATTGCGAATCGGCTTGCTCTCTGAGCATTTGTAGGAGGCACTCCCATAGGTCTTAGGGTAATGGAGCCGGCTTTTTCTAACACCTGCCAATCAACCGCTTCTGCCCCAATTCGTAATCTTTGTAATACTGCAGGACGTATGCCAGGGTCGGCAGATTTTTCATGCAGAATTTCTCCTCTGCCAGTTACAATTCTAACCCTCTGTAAACTGTTACGAATCCCAAGTAATTTCTCCGTCGCACCAGCGGCCATCGGTGCATCAAGACCATGCATGTCGAAGGTTAGTACACCTCTCTCACGACGGATTCGTTCTCCTACATCCCATGCACCATCTGTTTCATCAGAGAGATGAGACATCTCGGCTCGTAATGCTGCAACTTCAGCAGCACGAGCTTTTTCTCTGACTTGGCCTTTTTCAGCGTGATTACGTACTCTTGCCAAAGCAAACATTAGGACTACAGCGCCAACACCTAAACCGAGGACAAAACCTGTCCTCAAGGCAGGGATAACTCCGTCCTCAGCCATCCCTTTAGCAAAGAAAGCCATCATTGAACCCATGACTGTAACCATCATTCCAATTACGATGGATATAGCAAAGGCATCGCGCACACGTACCTCCACCATCATGCGGCGGATAGGTTCATGGGGATAGAACCCATCGACGGTATAATGGCCATCACCAAGGAAGGTCAATTCAAGAATGGGCGTAAAGATAGGAAGAGAGAATCCAAGGTTGGCCGTAACTTCGCAGCAATCGCAGGAACCTATCTTATTCTGCTATTTTTAATTCCACTTATGTTGCCAACAGATTCAATTCCAGACCTTTCAGGACGCGCTAATCGATTTGACTATGCCACAATTGACGGAACTTGGTCTTGGGGAAATAATGACAATAGCGATTACGAACATGCAGGGCATAACCAATCTGCAAATGGGGGGACTTTTGCATGGATTGACCTAAATCCAATTGCAGCAACTGTTTACGCCATAGGCGACTTAAACTGTCATCAGAAGTATTACCGCTCTTGGGAAATTAATGGTAACCAGTTAGCAGTCTGTGTACGTGATGTTGGAATTTTATTCGGATTCGTCGCTTGTTGTTTACTCTGGCAGCAAAGGGGCTTGAACAGATGGACAGTGCGAGATACCTTCCTGTCAATGTTCTCTGATGAATCATTAGAGAGATTTTACTACGATGATCGTAGAATGATGTTGATGTTTGTAATAATTGGATTAGGGCTCGGTCCTATGGCGATAGATGGGTTCACTCAGTTACTTACATCATATGAGTCGACTAATACTATGAGGATACTAACAGGAATTCCTGCCGGATTCATTGGAGGTTGGATTTTCTCAGCTATGTTTTCTGCTAGACCTAATGAATTCGAAAGTGCGGAAGATGTTAGTCTTCCCGCAAATGCTACTCTACGCATGGTTTGAGGGTTAATTTCCTTGCCACCAAGCTACCAAACCACTTGTTCCGGCAGGTGGAGACGAATTGGTTTTCCCGTTACCTAAAATCACCAATCTTTCGATTGTATCTCGGACTGCATTTGGGTGCTCGCCAGAACGTACGATTTGTCCCATCGCAAAACGAGGATGGGTATCTGGATTGCTTGCTATCCACTTTGCTAGGGCCTTCCTTAGTGGCCAAAGGACAAGAGCGAGAATCCCAAAAGAATGAGATTCATCTCTTAACTGATTTCGAGCTGCATCTCTACCCAGCAAAGACTTGTGTTGGTTTACCCATTTGCTCCTATCTGCAAAGAATCGCAAAACCTTGTGGCAATGAGAATCAGAAACTGCCCTAACTGGGCCTTGCGATTCGCGTAACTCATTGACGTCTGCTGAAGGAAGTAAAGCCAAAGTTCCACAAATTGAAGATATTGAGTGAGCTAAAACAGACTTTGGGACATCGATCCTCTCATCTTCTGAAATCTCATCAAGTGCCATAGAATGTTCATTTTGTGCATCCCTTAGAACACGCCAAGGTGCTTTACCATCTAGCCAATCATCCAGATTCCTAGCTGGTTCGACACCTAAACCATCTAACACCGTTTGACCTTTTGTCGATTTGATTAGGCGTTTGAGCATGAATCGTTCAATGGCTTCAGTAGAGACGTTAATTGGAGTTGGACGAGAATGGAGGAACTTTCTCACATGTAGTGTCAATTTCCGTCGAAACTCCTTCTCAGTAGATTCATTCGATACCGGCCCGATTATGGCACCCATATCGAATGGAGTAGGCATCTCAATATCACCAGAAAGTAAGGATGCGTAACCTGCTCGAATGACTTTTTGTAATTCTGTAGTCTCGAAGTATTCGGCTTTATCTGACATCATCCTTAGCGTTCCAGATTGTATCCTCTTCATTGCCACCTCTGGATCACAATCTACCCATATGCAAAGATCAGGGATTAGTGCTGCAGAATTAATTTGGGCAACTCTCTCGACCCCTAATGAGCCAACAATCCCTTGGTAAACAAGTGAAGAATGGACATTTCTTTCACTTACAACAATCCTACCTTCTTCTAGCCGAGGAAGTATCCAACCGTGAGAATGGTCCACTCTATCTGCTGCAAAGAATCCTGCTTCTTCTTCAGGAGTATGGGTATTTTGTCTAACAGAATCTATAGCAAGTCTACCCAATGGGTGGTCACGACGAGGTTCTCCTGTAATCTCAACCGAAGTGAAACAAAATTCCTTTTCCAGCACCTCGCCGACAACCTTGGTTGCTAGGCCTTTACCGGAGCCATCACCTCCTTCGATGGTGATTAGGTACAAGTTAACCCTCCACTAATCCAAACTGTTTTCGACTCAGATAACTAAGACCCATGCCCATCAAAATGAATAGAGGGCCAATGAACATCAGCCCTTGACTCCAAAGGCCAAGATAAGCCAAGAATTGGGTACGAAAGTGACTCTTACCATTGTAGGCTTCAACCCCACCGAGAATTCCCGCAATTCCTGCAAGAAGAGTTACTGCACCGATTATTGTTGTAATTAGAACTGATTCTTCGAGAAAACTCTCCCCTCGCATATCGGTTTCCTGGACTCCTTCTCCCTCTGAAAGAGTAACAATAATCTGAGTATGATCTCCTGGAACTAATAGAATTCGTTGAGTAATATGATCAGGATGTTCGACAACAATCAATGAGGATTTTCTGGAGACATCGAGAATAGAAAATCGACCCCCTGAATCTGTAATATCTCTGCCGATTTCAAGATTTTCTTCATCGTAAAGAATCACGGTCACATCTTCCATACCATCTCCTCCGGATGAATTGTTGATGAGCGCCGCAAATACTGCTCCGTTAACATCAGCCTTGATTCCGGAATCGTCGAGCTGCCCGCTTAGAACCTCTCCGATATCGGCACTAATGTGCAGGCTGCCTGTCATAACTCCAAGTATGCTTCCAAAGATAATCAATACAGCGCCTGCGACTCTTGTGGCTGGATCTGTAGAAAGATCTTCCAGCCACCATTCAAAGCGAGTTCTCTTTGATTCAGACTCATCAGACATGCTCGCCACCCTCCCGCTCATCCTTCCTGACAACCGGCGGCTTCTCAGTTTGCCGCTTTGAGATTGACGTGTAAATGAGCCATAACAGAATTACTGAAATCAGTACTAAAGATCGATTTAATGGCCCAAATTGATTACCTTCATGACAATCTATACAATCATCTGAAGGGCTAATTAAGGAGTTAATTTGACAATTGGTTGAGAGGTTTGAAAACTCGATGTTGACCTCATAATAATTTGACCAATTTTTGCCAGTAACCCAATAATTGCCGGTTTCAGGATCTTTGGCGATTCCGTTCAACACCCCGGAAGATTCTGGTTCAAATTGTTCTCGAATCGAGCTAAAGTCTACCTTTTGACAGACGTAACCATTTGAGGTTTGAATCAAATAAATCGAGTCATCGAACCACTTGTTTGCTAGTATGTATTCGTTATTGTCGATACACTCCAATTCATTCCAGCGCTCACTTGGCCCACCGCCTAACAATATTTCCAATGAATTGTTGAATGAAATTGTTGAATTATTGGAATTTCTTAGATGGCCTGAGCCATCCGAAAGCCACAGCCCATTTTCATCAGAATTACAGATTCCCCAGCCCTCTCCTTGGTAAGAAATACTACCAATTTGCTGCAATGAATCGAGGTCGTAAATAAATGCAATATTTTCTTTCCAGGTTAGTTGGATAATCGAATTATTCCAAATGGTTAAACCCTCAGCAAAATAATCATCAGAAAGGTTGTACTGCACATCAATTTGGCCTGTACTCATGTTTACAATTCTGATGCTAGATTCACCGTAAAGGCCTGTGCTTTCATAGAACTTTCCATCGTGAATCTCTAGGCCTTGAGTAAAGGCTGAATCATCATGAGGAACCTGGCTGATTAGTTCTGGTTCAATGACAACCACCTGCCATAGCTCGGGGGTCTCAGAAATTACACTCGAAAGGGGATAAAATATTGATGAAACAACACACAATAATGCAAGAATTGAGGTTCGAATTTCATATTTCGCCCTGGGGTTGAAAAACCGGCCCTTCGGGCCGCGGGCGTCCGAACGATGCTCCATCGATGTTATAGCGGGTTGAAGAGGGGCTTGAACCTGTCTTATTGCTGAGGTGAGTGTAAGTGAGCACTTTGAATAGTTCTAGTAAGTCAACAACTACGTTGTTGTTGGTTTGGCTTATGCTAGTTTCTGTAATGCTCCCAATGGTGAGTGCAAGTGAAGACTCAACGGATGACGAAAACCAGATTATAGCAGGGGATTTGAGTGATTTCGACCCTGCCATTGACGGTCATGCCTACATTTACAACGATCCGGACAACCCTGTTTTCTCTGCATTTGGCTATCTAAAGAAACAATGGATTGAGAACGATTACCCTAACTTAATTGAACCGTTTTCTCCAGCTTATCAGAACACTAGATCGAGTGCTAGGTCTTGTGAGAATGCTTGGGCTGTGGATGACACAGACACATTCTCGACCTCTAGTGGAACTGTTACTGCAACTGTGGAGAAAATTTCAACGAATTCCGCTATTTTTGTTGAAGATGGTGTAGTGATTTCTTCAACCACACTAAACGACATCACTTCAACATGGGAGTCGACTATCTACCCAACAGACACAACATACTTTGGGAATCCTCCCGATGTAGACAATAATTGCCAAATTGAGATATTGATTTTCCAAATCGATGGCGGAGGAGGTATTGGGGGTTATTTCGACCCTAACGTTGCTAGCCAGCGAGAAATTATGTTTGTTGATTCAGGTGATTTAAGTTGGAGAAACACGATTATTGCTCACGAGTTTCAACATCTTCTTCACAATGCCAGAGACCCATTCGAGTACATTTGGCTAGATGAAGGGGCTGCTGATATGGCAGCCTACCTGTGCTTTGGTGTCACCAACACTATCTCTGGACACGCAAATGAATGGTCGCAAAATGCCAACATGAGTGTTCGTTGGTGGAATCAAAGAATAGCAGATTATGGTGGAAGTTTCATGTTTGTGATGTATTTAGCGGACAAACTTGGAGGAGGAACTGCAATTTCTAGACTGGTTGCTGACACCGCTACAGGCGGAGTTGGAGTTGAGAATTTAGCAAGAAATCCTGAACCCGGTTCAACTGCAATTGGAACTACCATGTCAGATATTTTCGCTAATTTTACTGCCGCAGTAAGCCTCGATAGTGCCCAAGGTGCATTTGGATTTTCTAATATTGCAATGACCGCAGGATGTGTCACAGGCTACATTTGCAAAGTTCAGATGAGCGGTTATCGCGATGAGTGGCAATCGACTTGGGTAAGTCCCACGCAAGAGCTTGAAGGCTGGGGAATGAGGGCTTACAAATTCTCAGGAGGCACCGGAGCACCGCTTAACCTGATGGTTCAACCAACTCAGTTTGGTGTCGCTGGAACCGTTATGGCAAAAGATTCCGCTACCGGTACTTGGACGATGAATAGATTGAGAATTGACTCGGCCACTGGTGCAGGAACCGGTCTTGTACATGGTTTTGGCAATACTACTGACGAAGTTTGGGTAATTGTTTGGTATGAATCCCAAGTCACAGATTGTGATTACAATTTTGCTAGTTGTGGAATAACAACCGGCTCCTACCCAACCACTGATATCGTCGTTCAGGCTGGTATCATTACCGATCCTGCTGAAGTAGACATAATTTCAGTCACAACCTTCGATCGTGATGAAGACAATGTAGACGATAGTTTGGAAATTGAGTTACAAGTTACATCGAATGCTTTCTTTGAAATTATCGAAGTCACCTTTGAAGCATTCGTAAACAACACCCTAACAGATTCGATTACTTTCTCAATGACCGCAGGAAACAGTATTCCTACAGAGGAAAGCATTTGGTTCACCCCACCATATACTGGCGATTGGACATTTGGAGTTGACATCCGAGATATTAGTGGGGAAGTCACGGATACTGCATTTACTCTACCAATACCACTAGCAAATATGAAACCGGTTGCAAGTGGATCGACTTCGACCTCCATTACTCAAACCTGGTTACCTGTCAGCCTATTTGGTGGGGGGTATGATGTATGGGGGTTCGGACTGCTGAATGGTTCATACAGTTACAACGAAACACCTGTTGCCTACAATTGGAACTTAGGCGACAATGCCACATCGGGGCTAAAGAACCCGGTCCACATCTATGAGGTGCCTGGAAACTATACTGTAGCGCTAACCGTTAAAGACGTCGGTGGCTTCTACTCTGAAACCCAATATTGGACGGTAAATGTTACAGACACTACTGAGCCTATTCCAGAAATTAGAGTAGATGGAGTCACCATAACGGATGAAATTGTCTTATTAACAAATCAAAGGGTAATGTTCTCTGCAAGAAGTACCGTAGACAATGTACCCCACGAAGAAATAGAATTCACTTGGAATTGGGGTGATGGAAGTGACGAAGGCGGACTAGGTCTCGTAGAAGCTAGCCATGCATATGTGGATGGTAGCGCTGATGGTACCGTTTACACTCTGACGCTTGCAATAAACGATGGAACTTTTGTTGTAGAACATCAAGTATACGTTAGAGTACTCAACAGGGTGCCGAGGCAAGTTTTCGACCAGGAACTACAAACATACACACTAACTCCTTTGACACTACCCGATTTATTCATCGATGACGATGGGCTAATTGTAGAATATCGGTGGGTGTTCGAATCCGGTGTAAATTTCTCCAGTCAAGGCATAACCCAAACATCGGACTTCTCGGGAACAACTTCAGTAAATCAAAATCCAACAGTTGGTTGGAATACTCCGGGTATGAAAACCGTCACTTTAGAGGTCACAGATGACGATGGCAACGTATCTTCTACAACACTGATGGTTAGGGTGTTAAATCAAAGACCTGTGGCTGTATTTGACCGCCCTTCGGATGGTTCGGTTGAAACCGAGTATTTCTTTGAGAGTTTATCTTTTGACCCAGATGGAGATACATCATTATTACAGACACGATGGAACATTAGTGGAATGGATGTAGAAATAGAAAACTCATCCGCTGTATACCACACTTTCACAGAGCCGGGGTTGTACACAATTTCATTGACTGTTATTGATGATAGAGGTGCTGAATCTGCAACCAAATCATATCAAGTAAGAATTGCCAATCCTCTTCCCGTACCAATGGTGGAATTTTTACAACCTAGCATAAATGGTAGCGCTCTTCAGTCAATCCCTAGCTCAGAAGAAGAAGTTACTTGGTGGGTTCCATTTGTCGTTGACGGGGGGGCATTCATCGCTCCAGATTGTCCACTGAGATTTGATGGTTCAGAAAGTTACGATTCCGATCCAAAATTTGTTGGAAGACATTCTACAGACCCTGAAAATGCCGAATGGAACGGTATAACAAGATGGATTTGGGACTTTGGCGATGCAAGTCCACAAGTTGAAGGAGATGTTGTTTGGCATTCTTGGGAGCGACCTGGAACTTACGTCGTTAGTCTAACCGTTGTCGATGGATTTGAAGGAGGAGATACCAATACTACCTCGATTACCGTACATGTCTCAAGAGCGCCTGAGATCAATCCTATCGACCCCATTGATTCAGACTATGTTAACGAAGGTGACCTAGTTCTCTTGAATCATAGTGCCTTTGATGCGGATCTAGTTGAAGGATTGGAAGCCTGGTTAGATGTAAATGCCGATGAGGACAGTGATGGAGATGGAGTTTCCACCAATGATAAAGACACAAGTCTGACCAGTGAACTCAGTGTCAATTGGGACCTAAATGCATTGGTCGATACAGACCAAGATGGAGACCCAAGGAACGATTTCCTTTGGGGTAACATGACTTGGGGTGAGACAGGTGAAATACGTCTAGTTTTACAGGTCTGTGATGGAGTTGGAGTATGTACTTCAGAGGACTATGTGATAAGTGTGCTTTCTGCAGAAGAAGAAAACCGACAGAAGTCTTGGGATGAGTTGACTTGGAAGGACTTTGTTCCAAACAAAGAGAGTGGTGGCCTTCTAGCACTGGTCGCAATGGTACTACTTCTCGGCTGGTTAGTCATGAGGCAGAAAGACGAAGAGGAGATGGATGCCGAGGAAATGCTTGAGACCTACGATGTACAGGAAGTAGAAGCGGAAGGCGGGCTACCTGGCATGGATCAACACAA
>CENF01106420.1_pt1 | contig 25515 bp, 26 predicted proteins | sample 361291 | NCBI WGS metagenome assembly CENF01 (sample SAMEA2619399, study PRJEB7988) | marine metagenome | isolation source: saline water (ENVO:00002010), including | reverse complement strand
AGTATCTTCTGAAGAGCCTGTGGCTGAAGAGGCCCCTGCTGAGGAAGACGAAAGTGAGAAATCGTGACCGACGAGAATCAAAAGGCCTCTCACGCAATCTCAACACTTGAACATATAGTTAAATCTGTTGTTGAGAAACCCGATGAGGTACAAATAGAAATTCAAACTAGTGATAGCGAAACGACCCTTGCAGTCAAAGTCGGTGATGGGGATATGGGAAGAGTCATTGGTAGACGTGGAAGAATCGCGAACGCTATAAGGACGCTAACAAGAGCAGCTGCAGTCAGAGATGGTGTAGCTGTATCTGTTGAATTCGTTGACTAGTCAAGCGGGCATCGCCATAATTCCCAATTCTTATACTTGCACCTGCATGCACGATTTGTAGAATCTGAAAAGAAGCATGAATAGAGTTCAACTTTTAGAAATAGGAAGAATTGGGAAACCACATGGGTTACGTGGAGAATTGGTAGTCAGCTTGACTACTAATGTGGCTAGCCGAATTAAAGTAGGCGCTGAGGTGTTCTTGGAGTCTAAGAAAAAATACTTGATCACGGATTCAAAGCCATATAAAAATAATTTCCTAGTTTCTTTAAGCGGAATCGAAAATCGGACTGAAGCTGAAAATTTAACTGGGGAGCCGCTTTTCGCGCAGCCACTTGAAGACCCCGATATCAAATGGGCCCATGAACTTATTGGAAAGTCAGTCATCGACAATGAAGGCAAGCATCGTGGCTTGATAGTTGAAATCCTTGCTAACCCCGCTAGCGATCTACTAGTCCTAGAGGATGAGACCCTCATTCCATTCGTTTTCCTCAAAGAAATTATAGATAATGAGGTTTACGTTGATACTCCCAAAGGCATATTTCAAGATAGTCAATTATGCGAATAGATATTCTCACAATTTTCCCCTCTCTAATAAATAGTTTCGTAAAAGAATCCCTAATAGGGAGAGCCCAAGAAAGAGGGACTCTGGAAATTGTCGCACATGACCTGCGGGAAGGTGCATCTGGTACACACAAGGCGGTCGATGATACACCATTTGGGGGTGGCCCTGGAATGGTTCTTAAACCAGAACCAATTTTCAATGTAGTAGAAAAGAAAAATCCTCCTCGCCCGCTACTTCTCCTCAGCCCAGCAGGGGAGACCTTTACCCACTCAAAAGCAAAAGAACTTTCAAAACTAGATGGATTCTCACTTATCTGCGGTCGGTATGAAGGCGTCGACCAGCGCGTTCGAGATCACCTAATTGACGGGGAGATATCACTAGGAGATTTTGTACTCGCTGGAGGCGAAATCGCTGCCCTAGCTATTATCGAGACCGTTACACGATTAGTGCCCGGCGTAATGGGTAACGAAGAGTCAGCAGAGTCGGAGTCATTCGCTGAGGGATTGCTGGAGTACCCGCAGTATACGCGACCATGGGATTTCAAAGGCATCACCCCACCGGATGTGCTCCGAAGTGGCAACCATGAAGAAATAGAACTCTGGAGGAAAGCTAGGGCTCTTGAAATGACCCTATCAAACCGACCTGACCTCATCGAAAAGAGAGGCGGGTTGACAGATGACGAGCAAAGCCTACTCATAAGGAAATTCAAGTAATTAAATTTTCTAATCAATTTCAATCGCTTTGATTGCTGTCCGGAGGATTTGTCCGTATCCTTACATGGTTACCAACCTAATAATTATTTGCACAAGGGTTACCATGAAACTGACAGACGAAATAGACAAAGCAAGTCTCAAGGAAGATGTTCCCGGATTCTCTCCAGGCGACACGGTCAAAGTACACGTACGAGTTGTTGAAGGAAATCGCGAGCGAACTCAGATATTTGAAGGTGCTGTAATCGGCAGACAAGGCGGAGGCATCGGAGAAACATTCACCGTGCGAAAAATTTCTTTTGGAGTTGGCGTTGAAAGAACATTTCCTATCCACTCACCAATTGTTGAAAAGATAGAAATTGTGAGTCGGGGAGACGTACGAAGAGCCAAACTCTACTATCAGCGTGAAAGAATTGGTAAACGGGCAAAGATTAAAGAGAAGAGAGACTGACCTCTCGGCACTATTTAACAGGTGGGCGGTTTCCCCTGTTGTTCCAGCATCCTTTATGCCAATGTCTCCTCAAGTCCGGAGCCACCCTTGGCACTGCAACTAAATGGCCTACTCCTTTCTCAATTTCTCTTCCGCACCCTGGGCAAATGTAAAGCTTCACTGCTTCATATGGTTGCACAAACCTCGTTTCGACAGATTCTTCCGACCAGTCCATCGCTAACCTAACAACGCCCAGACAACCAAACCAACAAGAAGGGCAAGGCCAACTCCGACAAACCAATAGTCAAATTTTGATTTTCGATGGCTTCGAGTCGGATTAAATCCCATATAACTAGTATTGTTCTTCTATGGAAGAAATACTCGTAAATCAGAATGGAAATATAGCTACCGTCACCATAAACCGGCCTGAGGTTAAAAATGCAGTCACCTCAAAGATGTGGGACGACCTCACTACAACCTTCACTGAGTTAGGATACGACGACAGTATTAGAGCTGTAATAGTAACTGGTGCAGGCGATGACTTTTGCTCAGGCGCAGACGTAAGCGCAATGGGTAGCAACGAAAACGAAGTTAGGTTACATCAACTAGAAGCCATGAGAAAAGTAGGCGATTGTTGCCTGTCCTTGTTTAATATGCCAAAGGTGACTATTGCAAGGGTGCCAGGCATAGCAGTCGGAGCTGGAATGAATATGGCATTATGTTGTGACATCGTAGTAGCTTCAGAAAATGCGCGTTTCAGTGAAATATTCGCTAAACGAGGCCTATCAGTTGATTTCGGTGGCTCCTACCTACTCCCTAGAATAGTCGGCCTCCAAAAAGCAAAAGAACTAGTTTTGCTGGCCGACGTAATCTCAGCATCCGAAGCTGACAGAATGGGCTTTGTCAATCATGTCGTACATCCTGATCAGCTTGACCCCAAAGTCAATGAAATTGCGGAAAAAGCTGCTGCAGGGCCTCCACGAGCACTTGCTATGAGTAAAGCTCTCCTCAACAGGTCCTTCTCAAATTCATTAAATGATGCATTGGATCAAGAAGGAACCGCCCAAACTTTTAATTTCACGACAAAAGATATTTCAGAAGCCATGAGGGCATTTAAAGAGAAAAGAAGTCCTGACTTCAAAGGCTGGTAATGCCACGAATCACTTTCTTCTTAGTACGATCAATTTCCGTTCTAGTCCTATTGGGAGGATCTATATCTTGCGGGGTCAACGCACCCCCAGAAGTAAAGCCAGATGAGAATGGCTCAGTCAATCCCGAGCTAATAGTGGGCAGAGAAGTTTGGGGAATACACTGCTCTTCTTGTCATGGGGCCTCAGGTCAGGGAGGCAGAGGAAAAAAATTGAATAGTGGAGATTTATTTACGGATTACCCCGACCAAACATCACTCGTCTCAGTGATCCAGAATGGCAAAGGACAAGGCATGCCAGCGTTTTCATCAAAACTCACCGTTGTCGAAACGAAAGCTGTAATCAGCTATATATTGGGCGTCTTGAATTAGCCAAAATCCCATATCTTCTGTTGCCCAAAAATTCTAGTACTCTGAATATATGACTTGGGAAATGCCAAATTTCATAGAATCTTTAACGTCTGTTTCGAACTCAACAGCTTCAGTATATAAACGCGATTTAAAATCTTTCATTGAGTGGTGCGAAAGTCATAATTTAACTAAACCGTCAGAGGTTAGTAGGAGAAACCTTAGGTATTATCTTGCCTGGCTTCAGGAAAATGATTATTCAAGGCGAACTATTTCGAGAAAAGCTTCGTCCTTACGAAGGTATTTTAAGTGGGCTCAAAATAATTCGCTAACAGTTTCCAACCCAACGGTTAACCTCCAAACACAGGGTGGGAAATCGAAACTTCCTAGAGTCCTCAAAAGAGAAGAATTGCAGGGATTGTTGGATAACCCAAGGCCGGTAATACAAAATGATGGGGTCAGGAAGTTCAGAGATGATGCAATTCTCGAGCTTTTGTACGGGAGTGGATTGCGGGTAAGCGAACTTTGTGACCTGAAGATTGATCAACTTGATTTTAGGCAGAAACTCGTTCGGGTGAAGGGGAAAGGCAAAAAAGAGCGCTTGGTTCCGCTATCCGAAAAGTCAATAAAGTGCATTGAACTTTGGTTAAGAGACGGAAGGCCTGAAATGATGGGCACAGAGACGTTGCATGACTTTGTTTTCGTAAATATGAGACACAAACAGATAACTCCTAGAGATGTGCGACGATTATTGGACCGCAGATCAGTTGTCCCAGTTAATCCACACGCTTTACGGCACACATTTGCAACACACCTCCTTGATGGAGGGGCAGATTTACGTGAAGTTCAAGAGCTCCTCGGTCACTCTGACCTCAGTTCAACTCAAATCTACACTCATGTAAGCAAAGACAGATTGAAGACTATACATAAACGAACCCATCCCAGAGGATAAGTCTAAAGCTTGGCAAATCAGGTGTAACTTCAGTATCTAATGGTTAGAATCTGATTGCTTGAGATTCAAGCAAATTTCACCTGAATAATTCCACGGTCGCTTTGGCGCATATTCAGGAATCGTTTAACCGTGGTAGGAGAAAAATGTCACCAGTTGTTACTATGAGCCAATTGCTCAAGGCCGGAGTTCATTTCGGTCACCAAACAAGGCGATGGAATCCCAAAATGCAACGCTTCATACATGGAGAAAGAAACGGGATCTATCTCATAGACTTAAATAAAACACTTGCAAGTATTACAGATGCTTATAGCTATGTAAGAGATACTGTAGCCGAAGGAGGAATGGTACTTTTCGTAGGCACCAAAAAACAAACGCAAGATGCTGTAAAGTCTTTCGCGCAAAGTTGTGGTCAGCCATATGTCAATCAAAGATGGCTCGGTGGAATGCTCACAAACTTTGAGACAATGGCAAAACGAGTTGGCAAAATGAAAGAATACCAACGGATGCAAGACTCAGGTGAGTTTGACGAAATGCCAAAAAAGGAAGCCCTAATGCTGTCTCGCGAACTAGCAAAGCTAGAAAGAAACCTCAGCGGAATCAGCATGCTTAAAGAGCGACCACAAGTAGTTTTCGTGTTGGATACAAAAAAAGAACATATTGCGGTAACAGAAGCCAATAAGCTAGGAATTCCGGTGATAGCAGTTGTTGACACAAATTGTGACCCAGATGTAATAGATTTCGTTATTCCAGGAAATGATGACGCTATCAGGTCAGGTGAGCTGATGTGTCGAGTGATTTCAGAAGCCGTTGAGGAAGGTCAATTAATCCGATCCAAGAAGCATGGAACGCAATCAGATGCTAAAAGCGAGTCAGTTGATCCAGTAGAGCAAGAAGAAGCTCAAAGGAAAGCCACTGCTGACTTTCAAGAAAGGGAAAAGAAGGTTGCCGAAGAGATTGCCTCAAGCCCTGAACAAAAGTCAGAGGATGGTAACCCAGACCAGGAAGAGGCATAAAGTGTCAGAATTTACAGCTAAAGATGTGCAAAAACTGCGTCAAGCCTCCGGGGCAGGAATGATGGATGCTAAAAGGGCTTTAGATGAGTCCGCTGGAGATTTTGATGCAGCCTTGCAATCTCTTCGTGAAAAAGGAATAGCAAAAGCAGACAGTCGGAGTGACAGAGAGAGCGCAGAAGGAGCAATCGCGGTCGCGCAAAGCGAAACAGCTGTAGCCATAGTTGAGCTAAAATCCGAAACAGACTTTTCTGCAAAAGCTAGCGACTTCTTGTCATTAACCCAGGAACTCGCCGACTTAGTACTTGCTGAAGGTGAAGATGCAGTTGCAACGAAAGAAACCGAAATCGATGATCTTCGCATCTCGAAAAAAGAGAATATTCAGCTAGGGACCGTCAAGCAGATTGTGATCAATGAAGATTCACTAGTTGATGTCTACTTGCATACAGATCAGGAAGGACGCGGAATTAACGGCGTTGTAGTCCAAGGAAAAGGAGTGACACCTGAGGCATTGCATGAAGTTGCGCTCCACATAGCTTTCGCTAAACCGTCAGCTCTCTCACGAGACGAAGTACCGGAAGAGGATATTGAGAAAGAAAGAGAGAGTGCCTTAGGTGTAACTAAGGCTGAGGGAAAACCAGAAGCTGCGTGGGAAAAGATAGTTGAAGGTCGAGTCTCAAAGTGGCTGAGTGAAAGAGTGCTGTTGGAACAAGGAATGTTTGGAGAAAAAGAAACAGTGGCGCAAAAATTGGGATCCGGAACCATCACTAATTTCGTGCAAGCCTACATCGGTGATTAACTTTAATTATGAACCCAATATCAAAATTCCTGAAAAGCATGCACTGTGTCGCTAGAAGAGGCATGATACAGAAGTGAGTGATTCTGATACACAACTTCAGACCGGAAGATGGGACAGGGTAGTCCTTAAGGTCTCTGGCGAAGCCTTCGCTGGTGATATGGGATATGGGATAGATGGACATGTCGTTCAAGAAATAGCTCGACAGATAGTGAAAGTCCGAGCAGAGTTTGACGTGCAACTAGCCATAGTCGTTGGCGGAGGAAACATTTGGCGAGGAATGGCAGGGTCCGGGGCAGGTATGGATAGAGCGCAAGCCGACTATATGGGAATGCTCGCAACGGTTATCAATGCATTAGCTTTGCAGGACACATTAGAGCAACTTGGCCAACCCACACGTGTCCAAACAGCTATCCATATGAGTCAAGTCGCAGAACCATACATTAGGCGAAGAGCGCTCCGTCATCTTGAGAAAGGAAGAGTCGTAATCTTTGCTGGTGGAACTGGAAATCCTTTCTTTACTACAGACACAACTGCCGCACTTAGAGCGGTAGAAATTGAAGCAGGGGCAATTCTCAAAGGAACGCATTCAGGAATCCAAGGTGTATACGATGACGACCCTCGAGAAAATCCAGATGCGCAACTGCTTGAAGAAATCACCTATATAGACGTACTGAACAAAGGATTGAAGGTAATGGACTCCACAGCTATCTCACTATGTATGGATAATAATTTACCTATCGTAGTTTTTGATTTAATGGGAGACGGAAATGTAGGTCAAATCCTTGCTGGAAAACAGGTAGGAACAGCTGTAAGTTAGGAACACATGAGTGACGAGCTAATAGAACTTCTGTTCGCTGAAGCAGAAGAAAAGATGGAGAAAACGGTCTCCAGAACAAAACAAGAATTCTCCTCAATAAGAACCGGTCGTCCAAGTCCTGCTTTAGTTGAACGGATCCAAATTGATTACTTTGGAAGCGATGTTCCTCTGCAGCAACTTGCCAGCTTCTCAGTGCCAGAAGCTCAATTGCTAGTTATTGCCCCTTTTGATAAAGGGGCGATTGAAGCTATAGAAAGAGCTATAGTTCTCGCTGACCTTGGTGTCAGTCCTGCAAACGATGGTTCAGTTCTGAGACTGAACTTTCCGCCACTAACAGAAGAGAGGCGTAAACAACTCGTAAAAGTAGTCAAGAACCTGGCTGAAGAAGGAAGAATATCTATCCGTGGCATTAGGAGAACAGCTCGTCAAGAACTAGATAATCTTGACAAAGATGGAGATGTTTCCTCAGATGATGCTAAGAGAGCATCAGAAAAGATTGATACGTTAACACGAAACTTTGAAACTCAGATAAATACTGCGCTAGAGCAGAAAGAAACTGAACTATTAGAAGTTTAGACTATGGTAGATTTCTGGAGAAGTTATGAAAGAAGACGAAAGCACAGACTCACAAGAAAACAGCTCGACAAACCATGGGCTGCCTCATTGGAGCGAACCCGCTACAGGTGAGTTGCCAAAAATTGAGACTAACCAAGATGAAGAGCCTCACGAAGACTGGGAAACTATAAGCGAAGACCCCAAATGGGACTCCGACGATGATCTTGAAAGCTCGGTTACCAAATCGCAGCGTATAGATGTCACGATAGGGGAGGACCCCAAGACAGATGACTTCTTTTCCTATGGAAAGCCACTTGATTTAGCTGAAACGACAGAATCAATTATCTCCGAAGGAAAAAAGTCAAGAAGATCAGGCTTGGGCTCCAGGGAAACATTAACTCGAATTGTCACAGGGATTGTACTCGGAGGAATCGTTATTCTCTGTCTTGCAATTAGCAAGATAGCGACAGTTGTTTTGATAGCGGTAATGTTAGGTATAGCTTCCACAGAATTGTTTCAGAGTCTTTATAAAGTTGGCTGGCAGCCCCCAACACTTGTGGGTTTAATAGCCTCAGTGGGAATGCCACTGGCTACCTATTGGAAAGGGGAAGGAGCCATTGGCTTAATTCTTTTCCTCACCTTTCTGACCGGCGCTCTTTGGTACTTACTTGGGATAGGGGGACCACGCCCTGTCCCTAACCTCGCTGTTCTGACCCTTGGGGTTGTTTATGTAGGTGTCCTAGGTTCTCATGCAGTCCTCCTATTGGATGACCCTAAAGGAAAGGGTTTGCTACTCGCAGCGATCCTCTTGGCAGCGGGATATGACATAGGAGGCTACTTTATAGGACAAGCCCTGGGCCGTTCACCCCTTACAGAAGTAAGCCCAAATAAAACTATTGAAGGTTTACTTGGCGGAACATTAGCCACGGTTGGTGTAGGCGTACTTTTAGCTGTATTTGATATAGGTCCCTTTGATGGGAACCCGTTTGGCTTTTCGAACGCCCTCCTTATGGGAATAGTTGTAGCAGTAATTGCACCAATTGGTGACCTAGCAGAGTCGTTGATTAAGCGAGATTTAAAAATAAAAGATATGGGAACAGTTCTACCTGGACATGGCGGAGTGCTAGATCGATGCGACACACTATTGTTCGTTATCCCAACAGTCCATTACATGGTTCTTGTTATGGCATAAATCACTCCCGTGTCTTACATCATCAAGAAGATTAAGACTTACAATTTAGTTATGACATGGGATGAAATCTTATGAAAAATATAGCTTTACTTGGGTCAACCGGGTCAATTGGAACCCAGACGCTAGAAGTTGTCAGAGCAAACCCTGAAAAATTCAACATTGAAGTGCTTGCCGCTGGGTCCTCAGTAGAGCATATTCGTAGACAAATTGCTGAATTCAACCCTTCAACGGTGGTTATATCCGATGCTGATGCCGCAAAAATGCTTAACGATGAATTCACTACGACAAAAGTGCTTGCCGGAACAGATGCCCTCAAAGAATCTGTCACGACCTCCGATATCGTCGTTAACGCAATAGTCGGCTTTGCCGGTTTACCGGTCACGCTGGCAGCATTAAATGAAGGAAAAATTCTTGCGTTGGCAAATAAAGAATCGCTGATCGCTGGAGGCCCTATTGTTCAGAAAGCACGAAGAACGATGGAATCCTCAATTATCCCTGTAGACAGTGAGCACTCAGCTCTGCACCAATGCTTACACGGGTATACGTCAAGTTATGATCAGCCTTCACAATCCATAAGACGACTTATACTCACAGCAAGCGGTGGACCGTTTCGAGGATTTACATCCGACAGACTTCACAATGTTTCGCTGGAAGAAGCACTTGAACACCCAACATGGAACATGGGTCCTAAGATAACTATTGATTCGTCAACACTTATGAATAAGGGCCTAGAGATTATCGAAGCTCACGAACTTTTCGGTATCCCATACGAACAAATAGAAGTGGTCGTTCATCCGCAGTCCATCGTCCACTCAATGGTCGAGTTCGTTGACAGTTCCGTGATTGCGCAATTGTCAATGCCTGATATGAGATTACCTATTACGTATGCATTAAATTATCCAGCCAGAAGTCAAGCAGACTGGGGGGCAATAAAATGGGATCAAATTACGAAACTTGAATTTGAACAACCTGACTTTGATAACTTCTTATGTTTGAAATTGGCCTACCAAGCAGGAGAAACAGGTGAAACAGCCCCTGCTTGGTTGAACGCCGCCAATGAAATTGCTGTCGCAGCTTTCCTGAATCATCAAATTAAATGGATTGACATCCCCCACTTGATCGCACAGACATTGGATCAGTTCGATAATCGTAAAGCAGAAGAGGAAGACGATATCTATCGAGCTGACAAGCAAGCACGACGGATAACGAAACAAATTATAGAAAGTAAACCAAATGGCTGAGGATGCCTTAACTAATAATAGGTCTATAACCACCTCGTCTCAGGAGCCAAACTCTCCATTCGGAATAGTCATCGTTCTTCTGCTTTTTCTTTTGCTTGCTATAAGCACGGGTTTAGCAGGCGTCATTGTCGTCCTTTCCTTAGTAGTGATGTTATTTTTGCACGAATTGGGTCATTACCTTGCAGCGCGAAGAGCCGGAATGAAGGTTACTGAATTCTTTATCGGATTCGGACCCAAGATTTGGTCATTCAGAAGAGGAGAAACCGAATACGGCCTCAAAGGAATTCCAGCCGGAGCCTATGTCAGGGTTATCGGAATGAATAATCTAGACCCAGTTCCGCCTGAGGATGAGCACAGAGCTTACAGAAATGGAAAATTCGGGCAACGCCTCCTTTTGGCAACTGCAGGGTCATTGATGCATTTTTTAATAGCGTTAATCCTCCTATTCGCAGTTCTAGTCGGTAATGGTATCGAAACAGATGAATCGGATTGGACTGTAAAAGACACCCGGAGCGGAGGACCCGCAGAGATAATGGGAATTAAAGCCGGTGATCGAATTACCGCCCTCAATGGAGTGCCCATTACTGACTGGTGGGATTTCGCCGCAAATATTGCAGGTTTACCCAACGAGGAAGTATCCATCCAAGTTTCTCGGAATGGGGATCTACTAACATTGCAAGGAAAAGTCGGGTCTCGCTTAGGCAATGAAAGCGAACAGAACTACGGATTCGTTGGTATTGAAAGAACCAAATTCAGTACTATGAAATCTAATCCTATTGAAGCATTGGGGAAAACTGGCGAACAATTTGGGATTCTCACAACTGAAACGATAAAGGGTTTGGGAAATTTCTTTAGCCCCTCAGGGTTAGGTAATTTCTTCTCCGAAGTTTTCGACCTTGACTCCTCTGAGCCTTCAGCCAACATAGGTCTTGCAGAAGGCGATGAAGGAAGAATAGTCTCAGTTGTAGGGGCAACCCGTTTAGGAGCAGAGCTAACCGAAACTGGTTGGACAGGATTATTTCTATTCCTAATAACAATCAACGTATTTATTGGGATTTTCAATTTAATCCCCTTGCTTCCTCTTGATGGCGGGCACGTAATGATTGCATGTTACGAACGTATAAGGAGCCGGAAAGGCGTTCGATACCATGCAGATGCTTCGAAGTTATTGCCGTTGACATATTTCGTAGTATTCATATTGATCGCTATAGGTGTAGCTGCTATCTATCTTGACATAGCTGACCCAATATCCCTCTAGAATATAAATAATGGACAATACATCATCAATACACCGCAAAAGAACACGACAGATATTTGTTGGAAATGTGCCTGTTGGTGGTAACTCCCCGATAACAGTTCAATCAATGACTACAACAAAAACATCCGATGTGGATGCAACGCTGCAACAAATCTATTCATTGGCAGCAGCTGGCGCTGATATCGTTCGATGTACCTGCAATGACTATGAAGCCGCTGAAGGCCTTGCGCAGATAGTGCCTAGGTCTCCAGTTCCGATTGTTGCTGACGTTCACAATCAATACAAAATGGCTTTAGCAGCAATTGCCTCGGGTGTTGATTGTCTTCGCCTTAATCCTGGCAATATAAGAAAACCTGCACATATTAAAGCAGTTGCAGAAGCGGCTGGAGAACAATCTGTCCCCATTAGAATCGGTGTTAATGGTGGCTCTCTCCATCCTGACCTATATGAGAAGCATGGTGGAAAGGTTACACCTGAAGCTATGGTTGAATCGGCTTTGACAGAACTAAGTTATTTTGACGAAGTAGGTTTTGAACAGGTCAAAATTTCAGTAAAAGCATCAAACGTTCCGCTAATGGTTGAGGCCTACCGGCAACTCAGTCTGGCAACAGACCATCCCTTGCATCTCGGCGTGACAGAAGCTGGGCCTCCACCGGCAGGATTAATCAAATCCACTGCAGGTATAGCGAGCCTATTACTAGAAGGTATTGGAGACACAATCAGATACTCACTCACTGCAGATCCAGTGCAAGAAGCTAAAGCAGGACGTCAGCTCCTAGAAGCTTTAGGTTTGCGTGAAAGAAAGAATATCGACCTTATTGCATGCCCCAGCTGTGGACGGGCAGAAATTGACGTATACGCCGTTGCCTCTCAAGCCCAGACCGCCTTTGAAGATAAAGAAATCCCATTACAAATTGCTGTTATGGGTTGTGTTGTGAATGGGCCCGGAGAGGCCAGAGATGCTGACCTTGGAATAGCTGCAGGAAATAAACGCGGCCACCTTTTCGTGAAAGGGCAAAACGTAGCGGTTGTCAAAGAAGATGAAATGGTTGAGACCCTCGTGCAATGGGCTGAATTTATCACTGAGAATGGCTTCGAAGCTGCCCTTGAAAGAGCAGATATGGAAAAGGCTCAAAAAGAAGCCGAGAAAGATCGCCAAAAATTACTAGCCATCCAAGGCGAAGACGTCAACGAAGATGCGTCCCGAGTCAATCTGATAAGAAAAATCTAACATTCCTGCCAAAAGTCGGGGTAATGCTGATTCTAGTAAAAAAGGGCTATAATCTTACTTGTCTTTAATCCAGTGGAGCGAGGCGTGGGGTATCCCACGCCTTTTGTTTATCAGGCATAGATGCAGAAAGGAAGAAAATGGGCATAACTCAAAAAATAAACGAAATTATAGAAACCCTTCTGCTTCCTTTAGATTTTGAACTATACGATATCGAGTTGAATGGTGGAATTCTAAAAGTAACCATTAACTCAAATAACGGAATTACCGTAGACGAATTAGCTGACTTAAATAGAAAAATCTCGTCTGAGCTTGATGAGAAGGACCTTATCAAAAATAAATATACATTAGAAGTCTCAAGTCCCGGTTTGGAACGCAAACTGCGTAGACAGGAACACTACCTTGGCGCAATTAATGAAGTTATTTCAGTAAAGCTCGGCCCACATGTTGAAGGGGAGCGCAGATATGAAGGACAACTAGTCAAAATCAACGAATCAATATTGACGATCCAACCCAGTAACAGCACACAAGTTGAACTTAACCTCAACGATGTCACATCAGCTAAGACAGTTTATAAGTGGGAAAAGAACCCTAAGCCCGGCTCGCACAAAACTCACTCAGGTGTTTTATAGATAAGGAGAAATGATGAACGCTGAAATGAAAGAGGCAATAAACGCAATAGCAGCAGATAAAGGTATGCGTCCTGAAGTTTTATACGCAGTTTTAGCTGATGCTTTGGAATCAGCCTATAAAAAAATGCCAAATTCGCATGAGTATGCTTGGGTCACTATTGATCCTGACACCATGGAATACAGAGTCGTAGCACAAGAGCTTGATGATGAAGGTGAACCATACGGAGAAGAGTTTGAGGTGACGCCGGACAACTTCGGAAGAATAGCAGCTCTTGCGTTCAAGCAAGTCCTTGCGCAAGGCATCCGAGAAGAAGAGCGCGAGCAGAAATACGAGGAATACGCAGGACGTGAAGGCGATATAGTAACAGGGATCATTCAACAAAGTGACAGCCGTTACACACTTCTAGACTTAGGACGTGTAGAGGCCCTTTTGCCTCGAGCGGAACAAGTTCCCAATGAGAGGCCTGATAGCAACACGAGGATTAAAGCCTATATTGTCGAAGTTCGCAAAACTGCCAAAGGACCTCAAATAGTTGTAAGCAGAACACATCCTGGTCTCATAAAGCGCTTATTTGAGCTAGAGGTACCTGAAATCGCAGACGGAATAGTAGAAATAAAATCCTGTGCCCGCGAACCAGGTCACCGAACTAAAATAGCTGTCTGGTCAAATGACCCAAATGTAGATCCGGTTGGAGCTTGTGTGGGAGCAAGTGGAGCCCGCGTTCGCATGATCGTGAATGAGCTACGAGGAGAAAAAATAGATATTGTTCCATTTTCGGAGGAGCCTCAAGAGTTTGTGTCAAAGGCCTTATCCCCAGCAAAGGTTCAAGAAGTTCGCATTGATATGGAAACTGGTACAGCAGATGTAATAGTCCCCGACTATCAACTCTCTCTAGCAATTGGTAAAGAGGGGCAAAACGCAAGACTATCTGCGCGACTTACTGGCTGGCGAATAGATATAAAATCAGAAACGCAACAAGCAGAGGAAGATGCGTATCAAAATGTTGACTGGGCAGAAGGAGAGTGGGTAGAGGACCCAGAAACGGGAGAACAAGTCTGGCAACCAGCTGAAGGTGGTCCAGCCCTGTCAGCAGAAGAGTGGGAAGCTACATCCGACACTGAAGAAGATGAGTTAGCTTCCTCGGACACTGAACCCAGTGACGATTCTGAAGATGAAGAATTGCCTCAACATGATGAAGTCGCAGAGTCTGAAGAGGGAGAGGATACCGAATCCAGTCAACCTAACGATGAAGCTATCTCCGGTAATGAAGAAGCATTGTCAGAGATCGATGAAGAAAAGCTAAACTCATCAGAACAGGAACCTCTTCAGGAAACCTAAAAGATTTCCTAAGAGGATGGCGGATTAGTCCTGACAGGCTAATCTGACAATCGGGAAAATAGTAACAAAATAGTAACAACAATGAGATCACAATGACCTTATAGGAGAGACGAGCGGCGGCTCGAGATAAAGAGAAGTAACCAAATTGCCAGCAAAAGTACGTGTTTATGAATTAGCCAGAGAGCTAGACGTAACGAATAAGGAAATAATCGCTTTATGCGAATCGTTAGGAATTGATGCTAAAAGCCACAGTTCAAGTCTTGTGGAGGCTCAAGCAGACAGAGTTCGCAAAAAAGCAATATCTGATGGTATTGCTTCAGAAAAGCCAGAGCAACAGAAAGAGCAAAGATCCCAATTAGAAACGGATACAGCTAAAGGGAAACAAGCCGAATCTACAGAATCTCCCAAAGCAGTTAGTTCAAAGAAACCGCCACCTAACAAAACTAAAACATCAGCAAGCGCATCTAAACCAGAAAAGCCAGATGTTGTTAGTTCCAGGAAATCATCAGCTAGGCCCGTCTCCAGTCAGGCTTCGGAGACTGATGTAACAGAAGATAAATCAAAACCAAAAGGAACAAACGCTAAGCCAAAGCAAAGTGCGCCCCAAACGCCTCCAGTTTCTGCATCTGGGAAGCCTATACCTCCTCCGCCTGGCCCAATATCAAAATCAGGAAGACCGATTCCGCCACCTCCAGGTCGAGGTGGTAGAGGGCCAACCCCAGAGGCCCAACGAAGTGGGCCTAATATGCAAAGGCGCGGTCAGGCTGGTCAGGGGGCTTCTCGGAATGATGCTAGACCATCCCAAGGGCCAAGAGGTGCGAGACCCACAGGGGGACCTGTAGCGGACTTCTTGCCGAAACCTGGACAAGGAGGAAAGCCATCAACCGGAAAACCTAATAGTGGAAGGCCAAGTGGGCCTAATCAACGTCCTCAGCGAAAAAAGAAAGGAAGAAGACGTAGAAGGCAAGAAGAGTTACAGCCAATGGACACCCCAGCCTATACGCCTGAAGACGCCCCAGTGCCAGAAGGTGAAGTAGTCATTGAACGCGCTTCATCCTCAATAGATGTCGCTCCAAAATTAAACAGAAAAACTGCAGATCTCGTTAGATTCCTGATGGAACAGGGAGAGATGGTTACTGCGACGCAATCGCTGACAGACGATATGATAGAGCTTTTCGCCGCAGAGATTGGAGCGGAAGTCCGGTTAGTTGATCCGGGCGAAGAACAAGAAATTGAACTTCAAAAGAAATTAGAGAAAACTCAGATAAGCGATGATGATGAATCAGTCTTAAGTCGTCCGCCTGTCATCACAGTCATGGGGCACGTAGACCATGGGAAAACGAAACTTCTTGATCAAATTAGGCAAGCGAATATTGTCGCTGGCGAGGCAGGTGGAATCACTCAACATATTGGTGCATATCAAGTCACTCGTGACGGAGACACTTTAACTTTTATAGATACACCAGGCCACGCTGCCTTTACAGCAATGAGGGCACGAGGGGCTGAAGCCACAGACATAGTCGTGTTAGTTGTTGCAGCAGATGATGGGGTTATGCCTCAGACTATAGAAGCAATTAACCACGCAAAGGCTGCAGAAGTTCCAATAATTGTAGCAGTCAACAAAATAGATCTTGAGAGTGCTGATCCCCAAAGAGTTCTTGGTGAACTAGCAGAACATGAATTGGTCCCTGAGGCATGGGGTGGTGACACAATTGTTATTGAGATATCGGCTCTAGAAAACATAGGAATAGATAATCTACTGGAGAATCTTAACCTAATCGCTGAGGTCGAAGATTTGAAATCCTCGCCGAAAGGTCGCGCCTCAGGAGTCGTTTTGGAATCCCATCTTGATATCGGCCGTGGACCTGTCGCCACAGTTCTAGTTCAGCAAGGAACCCTCTCGGTAGGGGATCCGATAGTTGCAGGACCCTCCTGGGGAAGAGTGCGAGCCCTCGTCTCAGACACAGGCGATCAAGTGCAAGATGCAGGTCCATCATGCCCCGTTCAAGTTTTGGGTATGTCAGATGTTGCTATTGCCGGCGATGATTTTATTGTTGCGCCAGATGAACGAACTGCAAGAGATGTGGCTGATACGCGCGAACATTATCAGAGGGTCGCAACAATTGGAAGGGACTCTTCAGCAGGCTCAGGTGGTGGGCGACTCGAAGATTTGTTCAGTCAAATAAGTACAGGTGAACAAGCAACCCTCAATTTGATACTAAAAGCTGACGTAAACGGTTCTCTTGAAGCTGTCAGAGAAAGTATTAAAAAACTAGAACGGGACGAAGTCAAAGTATCTTTCGTCCATGCAGGCGTAGGTGCAATAACCGAAAATGATATTCAACTGGCTGCAACGTCTAACTCCACCGTGCTCGGATTTAACGTTAGGCCTGACCGAAAAGCACGTGAAATGGCCGATTATGAGCAAGTTGAAATTCGCAACTATGAGATTATCTACAAGCTACTTGAGGATATTGAATCAGCAATGGTGGGAATGCTTGTGCCGGAGTTCGAAGAAATTGTAACCGGAGAAGCCGAAGTGCGGGAAATCTATAGGGTTCCACGAATAGGAGCGATTGCAGGATGTTATGTGCTTGATGGCAAAATCACACGAGGCTCCAAAGTCCGATTCTTACGCGAAGGTGCAATTATCTGGAAAGGTGAGATCGCTTCGCTGAGACGATTCAAAGACGACGTGCCTGAGGTAGCAGCAGGGTATGAATGCGGGATTGGTCTCTCAGACTTCCAAGATCTAAAGAACGGGGATATTATTGAAACCTTTGACGAGAAGCAGATAGATATTTCATAAGAGAATATTTAAAGTCACACCGGAATGCCAAAACGAAGAACAAATAGAAAAAGAGATTACCAACGAAGTGATCGCCTCAACGAATTACTTCGTGAGGTGTTAGCCCAAGAACTTGAGCGAATAAGCGATGCTGAATTGGGTCTTGTGAGTATTTCTTCTGTCCAAGTTGATAATGAATTAACTAAGGCAAAAGTTTATCTGTCATCTCTTGAGGAAGAAGACCAATTAGTGCAAAAGGTAAGTCGCCACAAGGGAAAATTACGCAAGGCTATCGGGGATCAGGCAAGAATCCGAAGAGTTCCCGAGCTTGAATTTTTTCTTGACCCTTCAATTTCTGCTGGCACCAGGATTGATGAAATTTTGGCTGACATTCATGCTGCAGAAGAGTCAAATCATCATGACGCCAACGATAACTAAAAACGGCTTCGCGATAGTAGATAAAGAGGCTGGCTGGACCAGTCATGACGTTGTGGCTAAAGCTAGAGGTATTTTTGGCACAAAAAAAATTGGTCACTCAGGAACATTGGATCCTCCAGCAACGGGCGTTCTTATTCTTGGGCTAGGTAAAGCAACTAGGTTGTTGCGGTTCATAACTGAGTTACCCAAAGAATATGAAGCCACCATGATAATTGGCTCAGAAACAAGCACTTTAGATAGCGAGGGCGAAATCGTCCGCACAACACATCATCGACCGACGCTAAAGGAATTGCAAGAGAGTTCGTTAGATTTCATTGGGGTAATAAATCAAATCCCTCCTATGGTTTCAGCGATAAAAGTACAAGGGAAACGACTCTATGAAATTGCGCGCGAGGGTAAAGAAATTCCACGCAAATCACGAAAAGTTTATATACACGAATTATCAATATCAGATGGCCCCGAAAGCAACGTATTCAAACTCAAGGTTAAATGCGGGTCAGGAACTTATGTGCGGTCTCTCGTCTCAGATATCGCCCAAAAAGCAGGGTCACTGGCTCATGTAGGAACTTTACGAAGGACAGCAATCGGTTCTTTCAACGAGATAGAAGCTAAACATATTGAGAAAGCCGAAATCATAGGGTTAACGCAAGGGCTAAAGGACTATGAAATGATTCAAGTCGATGACAAGATGCGAGACCGTATACAAGTAGGAGCAGTCGTCGGAGCTGACGAACTCTCACCCGCAAAGTCTAGCGGACCTTGGGCTATCGTAGACTCACAACAAAACCTGCTAGCCATGTATGAGAACTTTAAACCCGGTACGTTAAAACCAGCAGTTGTATTGCCTCAGGAGATTTAGAAATGGGTGACATCCAGATCATCAGCGAGAAAGAAGTGCTTCCGGAAAGCGTTGATCAAACAGTTGCCTCAATAGGGGTATTTGATGGGGTTCACAAAGGTCACCAAAAACTCTTAGGTCTAGTCAAAAATAGATCAGTATCAGAGTCGATCCCCTCTGTCGTAGTCACATTTGATCAACACCCAACTCGAATTACAAGTCCAGAAAATGCACCAAAAGTACTTACCCCATTAGATAAAAAAATACAGTTACTAGATGAACTAGAAATTGACTATGTGTATGTTCTTGCATTTAATGAAAGAAGAGCGTCAACACCCGCTGTCGAGTTCATAAAAGAAATCTTCGTAAAGGCAATTAGAGCAAAAGCAATTTTCGTCGGAGAGGATTTCAAATTCGGCAATAAAAGATCTGGGAACGTCGACCTGCTCAAATCTGAGGGAGAAGCATTAGGAATTTCAGTACATGGGGTGGGTCTTTTTAATTTCGATCTATCCAACGAAGAACCCATCTCTTCTACAGCAATAAGAAAGCATTTGAAAGATGGTGAGTTGGCTCTTGCAAATCAAAAATTAGGAAGGCCATATTCAATATCAGGAAAAGTAGTTTCTGGCGACCAGCGAGGCCGGACCATAGGTTTCTCCACAGCAAACATTGATGTTGACGAAAGAATAGCCATACCATCAGATGGTGTTTACGCCGCAAGGTATATAGGGAAGGATGGCACTAAAGAAATAGCAGCCGTTAATATCGGCAAACGGCCTACCTTTTCGGACGGAAATAAATCAATTGTTGAGGCACATCTATTAGATTTTGCGGGCGACTTATATGGTGACGACGCTACTTTGACCTTCCACAAGAGAATACGACCGGAAAGGAAATTTGCTGGGCTTGAAGAATTTCAACATCAGATAGAAATTGATATAGCTGAAATAAGGAAATTATTAAGTTAATCATTTGCTCATAAGTTGGGTTTTCTGGCAGGCAAGGTAACCTTTTTTATGTCACTGAAGTGATATTTTGCCTGACTGAGCGTGAAACGCCATGAAGGCAGGGTAAGAAACCCAAAGGAAATAAATGGCAGCAAATCTCAAACCAAAAAATGAAACTATTGAGGAGCATAGACTTCATGATTCCGACACCGGATCCCCTGAAGTTCAAATAGCGCTCCTAACGGACAGAATCGACCACTTGACTGAGCATCTAAAAACCCATAAAAAAGACCATCACAGTCGAAGAGGGCTCTTGATGCTTGTAGGAAGACGCAGAAGAATGCTTGACTATGTCAAGGACAATGACATTGAACGTTACAGGAATATCATTGCAAAATTAGGATTGCGACGCTAAAGCCAACCTTTGGTGTAGAATTAAGAAACCACATAAGGTAACTGAAAAACCAACATTGGAAAACTTAGCTGCCAGTTGAAAGCGCCTAGATTTTAGGCGTCTTCAACTGGGAAGCTGAACTCTAGTGTTGATGTCCATAGGATCGTCCTTGGGCAAAATAACATGAGGCATAGCCTCTAAAGGAGTTAAACATGGCTGATGCCATCACTGTCAGTGGCGCAATTGGCGCTGACGATAAAATTATGAAACTTGAAACTGGTGTTTTGGCTAACCTCGCAAATGGCGCGGTAGTCGTCAGCGTAGGGAAAACGACAGTGCTCGTCACCGCTACTGCAAACAAGAATGCTAAACCTGGAACAGATTTCTTTCCGCTTACTGTTGATTTCGAAGAAAGAAGTTATGCAGCTGGTAAGATTCCTGGATCTTTTTTTCGAAGAGAAGGAAGAGCAAGCGAATCAGCAATTTTGGCTTGCCGGCTTACAGACCGTCCTTTGCGCCCACTTTTCCCAGATGGATTCCGCAATGACGTTCATATAGTTGCCACCATTCTCGGAGCTGATCAAGAAAACCCTTATGATGTGCCAGCAATAAACGCCGCATCTGCAGCATTGTGCATATCGGATATTCCTTTTCAAGGACCTCTCGGTTGCGTCAGAATAGCCTTTGATCAGGATGGAGAATGGATTTCCCATCCGACTTATGAAGAAGGAGAGCTTTCAACGTTTGAGATGGTTGTAGCAGGAAGGCTTCTCGAAAATGGCGATGTAGCCGTGATGATGGTTGAAGCCGGAGGTACAGAGAACGCGTGGAGTTACTATGAAACCGGAGCCCCAAAGGTAGATGAGGGAGTCCTAGCTGCTGGGCTTCAATTTGCGAAGGAGCCGATAAAGCTAGCAATTGCGCTTCAAGAAGAATTAATTAAAAGCAGTGGAGAAATCACCAAGATGGAGGTTGCTCTTGCAGTGGATTACTCACAGGAGATTATGGAAGCTGTCAAAGAAGCAGGTTCTGATTCATTAGCAAAAAGCCAAACGATTGCTGATAAAGCGAAACGTGCCGAGTCAGAGTCCCAAGCTGCTTCGTCAATACTAGAAACTGTCCTAGAGCGTTTTGGTGAAGAAGATAATGCTGAAACTCAAATCAAAGCAGCAATTCGATCCTTAACAAAAGAACTTGTGCGAAAAAGAATTGTAGAAGAAGGGCTCAGGATTGACGGTAGGACACCAGTGGATCTTCGAAAACTTTCCTCTGATGTCGGAATTCTCCCAACAGCACATGGTTCGGGACTCTTCCAACGTGGGGAAACTCAGGTACTGAACATAACGACATTGGGGACTAAACGAATGGACCAAATGATCGATGGAATTGATCCGATAACGCGAAAGCGATACATGCATCACTACAACTTCCCTCCATTCTCAACAGGAGAGCCGGGATTTATGAGAGGGCCAAAGCGACGAGAAATAGGGCACGGCGCGCTAGCTGAACGGGCTTTACTTCCTGTAATTCCTAACGAAGAAGAATGGCCATATACACTCCGCCTCGTTTCAGACGTTATGTCATCCAATGGGTCAACATCAATGGCTTCAGTTTGTTCCTCAAGCCTTTCCTTAATGGATGCAGGAGTTCCAATTAAAGCCCCTGTTGCAGGTATAGCTATGGGACTTGTCTTTGCCGAAGGGAAATACATAACGTTAACTGATATTCTTGGTGCTGAAGACGCCTTCGGCGATATGGACTTCAAGGTAGCAGGAACATCTGATGTAATAACAGCGCTTCAACTAGATACGAAAATAGAAGGAATACCAGCGGATGTGCTTGCTTCAGCACTTGATCAGGCAAAAGACGCGCGAATGGAAATTCTAGGCGTCATGAACGCTGCTATTGCAGAACCTAGAGATGATGTGAGAGATGTAGCTCCAAAAATAATTAGCTTTGAAATACCAATGGATAAAATCGGGGAAGTCATTGGTCCTAAAGGAAAAGTAATCAATGCTATCCAACAAGAGACCGGAGCTGAAGTTATCGTTGACGACGATGGAGTTATGGGATCTGTTTCCATCGCAGGAACTGATCGGGAAGCCGTCTACGAAGCTCAAAGGCAAATCAATCTGATATTAGACCCACCTACAGCTGATGTTGGCGGAGTCTATGACGGAAAAGTTGTCAACATTACCAATTTTGGCGCTTTCGTAAATATTCTGCCAGGGAGAGATGGCTTGCTTCATATTTCCAAGATAGGAGGCGGGAAAAGAATAAAGCGAGTAGAAGACGTTCTAGATCTCGGCCAAGAAATCGAAGTCAAAGTTGAGGACATAGATCCAAATGGGAAAATAAGTCTTGTACTCACTGGTGGAGTCCAACAAAGTAATGACTCTAACGAGGACGAGGATCAAGAGAATCCCCAAGAAAAAACATCTACCGAAGAGGAATCAAAAAAGAAGCCTTCAAGTTTCGAAGACGAATTTGAAGAAAGCTTAACTGAGGAGCTCGGTGAACTAGGTCCTGAAGCTATCGGTGGAAATCAACAGCGAAACCGAAACCGAAAAGGCAGAGGTGGCAGAAGGTAGAGCTCTCTCTAACTCTTCTCACTAAATATAAGCTAATGCGTGGCCTACATGGCAGTATTAGGATATGGCAAAATTAAATGTAGGTGTTTTCGGCGCAGCGGGAAAGATGGGCTCTACAACCTGTCAAGCAATTAATAATGACGATTCAATGACCTTAGCCTTTGGTGTGGACGCAAAACAGGTGGGCGAAGTTATACCTAATACCACCATCGAAATTACAGATTCACTTGAAAACCTAAAAGGTATTGATGTAGCTGTTGATTTTACGGTTGCTGAAGTAGCAATGAAAAACCTTGAGCTTGTGGCACAATCTGGTGTTCATGCTGTAGTAGGAACTAGCGGGATCACGGAGGAAAATGTTTCGGAACTCTCTGAAATGTTCACCGAAAGCCATTGCATCGTGGTTCCGAATTTTTCTATTAGCGCAATACTATTGATGCGCCTGTCCGAAATAGCTACGCCATATTTCTCAACTGTAGAAATAATTGAATTTCATCACGATAATAAAGTTGACGCCCCTTCGGGAACTGCTTTAGCAACAGCAGAAAAGATCGCCGGAGCTCTTAAGAAAGATATTAGTGATCCAACTACCAACTTTGTACTGGAGGGCGCAAGGGGAGCCAAAGGGCAGGGAAATATCCCTGTCCACAGCGTTCGAATGGAAGGGATGCTTGCTCACCAGGAGGTAATTTTCGGTGCGTCCGGACAGACATTAACGATAAGGCAAGATTCCTATGACAGATTCTCGTTTATGCCTGGCGTTCTTATGGCTATCAGCGGAATTGCCGGACTAACTGGTGTTACTGTTGGCCTTGAAGCTTTGATGGATGTCTAAAAGAATCGTCACAACGGTATTGATAATCTTTGCGGTCCTTGCAATGATTTTTTTGGGTTTCTGGCAACTTGATCGTCATTCGCAGAAGTCTGATATTAACCAAAGGATAAGTGTGAGGCTAGATAACGCGCCACTTGGCCTCGAGGATATAGCCAAATTGAAGAGCTACGAAATCACTGAAGTAGGAAGAGATTTTGAATACCGGAACATCGCTGTTTCAGGTAAATACATACAAAGAGATAGCGTCCTCGTTAGGAATCGAACATATAACGGTGTTCCAGGGTTTTGGTTGTTGACTCCCTTCCAGCTTTCGAACAATCAAATTCTTATTGTCAATAGAGGATGGATACCTATTACAGCTGAGGATTATGTTGATTCAAACACTTCAGTGTTTAACCTCACAGGAATTCTCCGAAAAACAGAAGTAGCGAAAGGACTCCAACGTGCTGACGTCAGTCAAGGAGTCCTCAAAAGTCTAGCCAGACCGGATTTAGTGCGTTACGAGGATCAATTGGGTTATGAAATCTTTCCCATGTATATCCAGCTAACTGGTCAAAATCCGCAACAAGCTGATGGCTTCCCTAAAGCACTTGACTTACCAAAGTTTAGCGAAGGGCAACATCTGAGTTATGCAGTGCAATGGTTCATCTTTGCTAGTATCGCTGCGATAGGTTACCCGCTGGTTCTTTGGAGTTTCTCAAAAGGTAAGGGCATAAAAAAGCGAAAAGAATCAGATATACCTCTTGACTACCTCTAAAAATGAAGAGGGAAAGCGTATAGCCTGCTAGCCTCAGGTGAAGGAGAAAGGAGTAATATGTCTAGATTTGGGAGAGTTCTGACAGCAATGGTCACTCCTTTCACAAGTTCTGGAGATCTTGACCTCAACGAAGCAGGACGCCTTGCACAATGGCTTATTCAAAATGGGAATGATGGACTCGTTATTGCAGGTACAACTGGAGAATCGCCGACCCTTACTCACGATGAACAAATCGCGCTAATTGAAGCAGTCGCAAATTCGGTTGATGCTCCAGTAATAGCAGGAACAGGTAGCAACGATACTAAAGCAGCCATTGAGCTTACCCAGCGAGCTCAGACGGTAGGGGCATCGGGCATCCTTAGCGTTACTCCCTACTACAATCGACCCTCACAGCAGGGCCTACTTCAACATTTTACTAGAATCGCCGAATGCACGGACCTTCCAGTGATGCTGTACGATATTCCGATTCGAAGCGGAAGAAAAATTGAAACTGAAACGATTCTTGAACTGGCCCATAATAGCAAGAATGTCTTAGCACTCAAAGATGCAGCTGGAGACCCATCCGAAACAGCTTCGTTACTCTCTCAATCTCCCGATGATTTTGAAGTCTACTCAGGAGATGATTCACTAAATTTAGCACTACTCTCAATTGGGGCCTCAGGCATAGTCGGAGTGGCAACACATTGGACAGGGGCTGAACACCAGAATCTAGTAAATGCAGTGATTAATGGTGACTATGAAACAGCAAAAGGAATTAATCAGTCTCTTCAGGATTCTTTTGCTTTTGAATCAACCCTTGATGCTCCCAACCCTATTCCGACGAAAGTAATGATGAATCTCCTTGGATTCAGTGTCGGTCAAGGGAGACCCCCTATGGACACAGTTCCAGCAGGTCTCAAAGAGAAAGCCCAAAGTGTTATATCAGCTACTCTCGTAGGATCCGAAATGGGATTTTCTTAAAAGTGCAAATATGAGCGAAACTGTCTCAATTACTTTTCTCGGCGGGCTTGGGGATATCGGACGAAACTGCGCCGCTATTGAATCCCAAAATCAAATTCTGCTACTAGATTGCGGACAACTTTTTCCAGACGAAATGATGCCAGGGGCGCAATCAGTACTACCAGACTTTGGCTATCTTGAGGAGCGTAGCGAAAAAATTATAGGGTGCATTGCTACGCATGGGCATGAGGACCATATTGGGGCGCTTCGATATGCACTCAACATAAGCGAATTTCCTATCTACGGATCTGAATTTACCTTAGGGATGGTTCGTCACCGACTGGCCGAAGCCGACATGCTTGATAAAACAGACCTAATCAAAATAGCCGATGGGCAGAAGATAAACATTGGTGATTTCCAATGTGAGTTTTTGCCGGTAAC